>Ga0247813_10000025_pt1 | contig 263306 bp, 229 predicted proteins | sample UWRJL169409C1_FD_180719 | JGI IMG/M metagenome (GOLD analysis project Ga0247813, IMG submission 180719) | Plant litter microbial communities from Arlington Agricultural Research Station in Wisconsin, United States - UWRJ-L169-409C-1 | ecosystem: Environmental > Terrestrial > Plant litter >...
CGTTTGGACAGTTGCAAAGAATGCGGTTGAGAAAGCTATGGTTTATGCTTACCGCGATAGAAAACAGAATAAAAGAAATTTCCGTGCATTATGGATTCAACGTATCAACGCTGGAGCCAGATTGGAAGGATTGTCTTATTCTCAATTCATGGGGAAAGTAAAAGCTAACGGAATCGAATTGAACAGAAAAGTTCTTGCAGATTTAGCGATGAATCATCCAGAAGCTTTCAAAGCAGTTATCAAAAAAGTAAAATAAGAACGTTTGTCAAACAATAATTTATCTACTTACTTATATCAAACCCATTCGAAAGAGTGGGTTTTTTGTTTTACATCTGTTATATTTGTTTATGAATTCGCTAATCCAACATATCCGGAAATTTATAAACCTGGACAACCAGGAAGCTGAAATTGTCCTGTCCTATTTCGAGCAGGAAAGTTTCAAGAAGAAGCAACTTCTGTTGGAAGAAGGGCAAATCTGCAACAAGCAGTTCTTTATCGTGAAAGGATGCATCCGCTTTTACATCAACAACAACAAAGGAATCGAGCAAACGATTCAATTTGGAATTGAAAATTGGTGGATAACCGATTACTTGAGCTTTCAATATCAAAATCCGACGCACTTCAATATCCAAGCAATCGAAAATCTCGAAATGCTTTCAATCGACAGGAAATCGTTTGATGCATTATTAGAACGCATTCCAAAGCTTGAAAAGTACTTCAGGCTGGTTATCCAAAAGTCTTTTGGTGCCTCACAAGTTCGAATCAGCTATCTGTTTACAATGTCGGCAGAAGAGCGATTTCATCATATGAACAGGATGTTTCCTGAATTCATCCAGCGCGTCCCACAATACATGCTTGCCTCCTACTTGGATTTTTCTCCTGAATTCATGAGCAAGATCCGGGCTGGAAAAGTCTGATTTCATTTCTTGAACTACTTCAAGTTTTTTAAGCCACTTCTTGCGCAACTTTGCAATGAACTTAAAAACATATCAAGATGGACACAAGAATAAACATTTTCCAGACACAACCCGAAGCGTATAAAGCAATGTTCGGATTAGAGAAATACATCGCTTCAACTTCCTTGACTTCAACCCACAAGGAATTGATCAAGATCAGGGCTTCCCAAATCAACGGTTGCGCATTTTGCATCAACATGCATACTGCTGATGCAAGAAAACAAGGCGAAACCGAACAAAGGATCTACCTGCTGAATGCTTGGAAAGAAACGAAGCTTTACACGGATGAAGAACGAGTGATCCTTGAAATGACCGAGGAGATTACCCTGATTCAAAAAAATCACTTGTCCGACGCAACTTATGCAAAAGCAAAAAACCTGTTCACAGAAGAATATATCGGACATATCATCATGATGATCACGGTCATCAACGCTTGGAACAGGATTGCGATCGCAACTGAATTAAGTGTTGGTTAATCCGAAGTGCATTCTTAAAAACCAAAAAGCCTGACAATTCATCTTGTCAGGCTTTTTTATATCTGGGATAATTTATTATTTAAAAACTTCTTCCTTTTCTCCATCAAAACTGGCAAAGACCATACTTGGATGTGAATCCTGATGAAAGATGTTTCCATCCACATCAATGGCGATTGCACCGGCAAAACCATCAAACGCTTCCAATTCATTGAATGTCTTTTCAAAAGCTTCCTTCAGCGAAAAACCATCCGTCACACGCGTTACGATCTTTGCAGCAACCGCTCCGCTCACGATATCTTCCCCCACTCCGGTCAAACTCACGCCACAAAATTCATTCGCATAATTTCCTGCAACCGTAGCCGAATCGGATATCCTCCCCGGGATTTCAAAGCCTTTCCCGCCAGTTGAAGTTGCAACCGCAATCTTTCTCTCCTTGTCCCAGACAACACAGCCCACAGTCCCCGTTCCAGCAGAAGCTAATTTTGCCTCATATTCAGAACGCCTTTGTGGAATTTCTGTAGAGAAAACTTCAAAACCATGCTTCCTGGCAAAACTTGTCGCACCACTTCCACCCAGAACCTTGTCATCATAATCCAACAAGACCTGGGCTATCTGCACGGGATTTTTAACTTCTTCAATATTGATGACACCGCTCATCTTATGTGAAAAACCGTCCATCAACGAAGCGCTCATCCTTATTTTTCCATCACTTTGGATCTGCGAACCTGTGCCCGCATTGAACAATTCATCGTCTTCTAATTGCGAAACCGCATAAACTACCGTTTCCAATGCCGAATGAGTCCTCAAGAACTCATACGAATCTTTAGCTATTCGCAGCAATGCTTGCTGTTTTGCAACCTTTGTCTCGTGATTGGTGGAAGATTCTGAGAAAAAACCGCCGTGGATAATTATCTTCATAGTGTCATTAATCTGTTGGGAGTCCTAATTCATCTGCATATTGGGATGATTTTATGTGCATCTTGTGCGTACTCAAATCAAACGTATCGTACATACTCATCACGTGCGTCACCAAATGCGAAATCGAAATCGGCTGTCCCAATTCAACCTGCGTCAAATTGGTGTCCTTGATTTCCCTCCCATCAACCAGGATGACAAGTCCGGAACCTATTGCTTCCATATGGGTATTGTTCTTGATCAATAAGCCAGTGTCTTCACCCAGCCCAATCCCTAATACCTTCGGGTTACCTACAACCGCTTGGAAAAGCCTGCCGATCCTGCCCCTTTGCACAAAATGCGTATCGATGATAACACCGTCGATCAATCCCAACCCGCTTGTAATTTTCACTTCGCCTTTCAGCAAGGCCTCCGAACTGCTTCCTTGGTAGATCATATTATTCGAAGCTGCAGCAGCGCCAGCGGAAGTTCCTGCATAAATAAAATCCTCATTATGGTATTTGTCCAATATGATATCGTGAAAGGCAGTTCCACCAAGGATCGATGTCAATCTCAACTGGTCGCCACCGGTGAACATTACAACATCTGCTGCTTTAATCCTATCCAATACCTCTGGAGATGTAGCTTGTTCGCGTTTTTCAATATGAAGTACATTGACACTGGTAGCACCCAGATATTCAAGTGCCCTCACGTATTCAGGACCTATTTCCCTTGGAATTTTCGAAGCCGTAGTCACCACTTCTATCTTGGAATTCTCTTTGTGTTTTGACTCCAGCAGCAGTCTTTTTAAAATTCCTGTCTCAAAAAAATTTAAATTATTGGCTACATTCTTGTCCAAATCAGTTTCTGTAAAACTTCCTTTATCTACAGCACCTCCTATAATCATCAGTTTACCTTGTATATTCATTTTAATTGGTATGTTATTTTTGTAAAAATAACCAAAAACTTAAAGCTAGCAATCTCCAAGCCCTATTTTTAAGAATATTTTCAGGAGCTGGCCCAGCTATTTTATTAACCCAAGCGCTATACGAAGAACAGCTTCTTACGCTTATTCTAAACAGGAAATTCATGCAATCATTTAATTTTACCATAACTATTAAATTTCAATATCAATACTAAAAAAAATATTTTACTTGAATGATATTCTAAATATTTTAACTAATTTTCTAAATATTTTTTCAAGCCCACAATTTACAGGAATTTCACAAAAACAAGAGCTTAAAAGTCAGCCAATTACCTAAAACAAGATATAAACAATAACTTCAACCGAATGAAAATATTAAAAGTACAAGCCCTTCGAGGACCCAACATCTGGAGTGTTCAAAGAAAAAAATTAATCCAAATGAGGTTGGATCTAGAGGAGATGGAACAATTTCCCACCAATAAAATTGAAGGCTTCAAGGAACGCATTGAAGCAATGTTTCCTACAATGTTCGAACACCGGTGTTCAGAAGGTGTTCCCGGCGGATTCTTCTCAAGAGTGGAAAGAGGTACCTGGATGGGCCACGTAATCGAGCACATTGCCTTGGAAATCCAAACCCTTGCGGGAATGGAAACCGGCTTCGGACGTACAAGAGAAACCAAAACACCCGGAATTTACAATGTAGTTTTTAGTTATACGGAAGAAAATGTAGGTCTTTTTGCCGCAGAATCTGCCGTTCATATTGCTGAAGCATTGATCGCAGGAACAGAATATGATTTGGAAGGCGATATTCAGAAAATGCGCGAGATCCGGGAACGCGTGCGCCTTGGTCCAAGTACGGGAAGCATTGTTGAAGAAGCTGTTGCGAGGGACATTCCCTGGATACGCTTGGGTACAAATTCCCTTGTACAACTTGGGTACGGCGTCAATCAAATGCGTTTTCAGGCAACCATAACCTGCAAAACCAGCAACATCGCTGTTGATATTGCCTGCAACAAGGAAGAAACAAAACGCATGCTCGATCTGGCTTCGATTCCAGTAGCAAGCGGAAGCATCTGTGTTGATGAGGAAGGTTTGGATGCCACCATCAAGAAGATTGGTTATCCGATTGTACTGAAACCTTTGGACGGCAACCACGGAAAAGGAGCTTCCATCAATGTAAAAAATTGGGAAGATGCCAAGGCAGGATTGGTTTATGCGCAAACCTACAGCAGAAGGGTAATCGTTGAAAAATTCATTACGGGATTCGATTTTCGGGTTTTGGTAATCGACAACAAATTGGTCGCTGCTGCAAAAAGAGTTCCAGCCCACGTTGTTGGCGATGGAAAAAATACCATTCAATACCTTATCGAGGAAACCAATAAGGACCCGAGAAGAGGCTATGGCCACGAAAATGTCCTGACTCAGATTGATGTTGACCGTGACACATTGGATCTATTGGAGAAATTGGATTACACCGTTGAAAGTGTTCCAAAAAATGGAGAGATTGTTTATTTGAAATCGACTGCCAATCTGAGTACAGGTGGTACTTCTGTCGATGTTACCGATATGATGCATCCTGAAAACATCTTCCTGGCCGAAAGGATTTCGAGAGTTATTGGCTTGGATATTTGCGGGGTTGATATTATGGCCGAAAATCTGACACAACCTCTAAAAGAAAATGGAGGCTGCATCCTGGAAGTGAATGCTGCTCCGGGATTCAGGATGCACCTTGCTCCTTCTGAAGGCTTGCCAAGGAACGTTGCTTCTCCGGTAATAGACATGCTTTATCCACCGGGAAAACCAAGCAGGATTCCAATTATTGCCGTTACGGGAACCAATGGAAAAACTACCACCACCCGACTTTTGGCGCATATTGTAAAAAACAATGGCTATAAAGTTGGCTTTACCACATCTGATGGAATCTATATTCAAAACCATATGATGGAAAAAGGCGATACGACAGGACCAATTTCTGCTGAATACATCTTGAAAGATCCAACTGTTGAATTTGCAGTCTTGGAAACAGCACGTGGTGGAATTCTGCGTTCCGGTTTGGGTTTCAGCCGTTGCGACATCGGTGTGATTACAAATATCCAAGAAGATCATCTAGGCTTGAACGACATCCATACGCTTGATGATCTGGCGAGGGTGAAAAGTACTGTCGTAAAAAGCATCAAGAAAGACGGCTGGGCCATTTTGAATGCCGATGATGACCACTGCATTAAAATTGGAGAAGATTTGAGTTGCAATGTCGCTTATTTCAGTATGGATGAAGAAAACCCGTTCATCAAAAAACAATCCAAGGAAGGAAAAATTGTTGCCGTTTATGAAAATGGTTTTCTTACAGTCAAAAAAGGAGAGTGGAAAATCCGTGTTGAAAGAGCAACCCACGTTCCCCTGACTTTGGGTGGAAAAGCCAAATTCATGATTGCAAATGCCCTAGCAGCTACACTGGCTAGCTATTTATGGGGATTCAAGACGGAAGATATCAGCTTGTCGCTACAAACTTTTATTCCAAGTGTGGCACAAACACCGGGACGCATGAACATTTTCGATTTCAAAAAGTTCAAGGTGCTGATTGATTTTGCGCATAATCCATCCGGTTATCTGGGCGTGGAAGATTATTTGAGCTCCGTTGAAGCCAATAAAAAGATTGGAATTATTGCCGGAGTTGGTGATCGCCGTGATGAAGACATTAAAGAATGTGCAAAAATCGCAGGAAGAATGTTCGACCATATCATCATCCGTCAGGAAAAACACTTGAGAGGACGAACGGAAGAGGAAATAAACGATTTGATTCTTGAAGGCATATCGGCATCAGGCCGGAACGTGACTTATGAGATCATCTCTAAAGAAGTTGATGCCATCAAGCATGCAATCAACATAGCCGAAGAAGGTACCTACATTACGGCTTTGAGCGATGTTGTCACCAATGCCATTGAAATTGTCCAGCAATACCTGGACAAGGAAAATGAATCTGGATTAATTTAAAATATAAACTACTTTACTTATAAAGGATAATGTTAACAGGGGTTAAAATCCTGTTGACGTTATCCTTTTTTAATACATTTGCCTTCTATCAAACAAAAATCTAATATGAATAAAAATTTAATTGCTGCTTTTAGTCTCTTTTTGGCATTTACAGCTGCAGGTCAGACCAAAAAAATCACCTTGGAGGATGGGGTTTTACAACAATATCGGGCATTTAGGCCTGATCAGATGTTAGGTTTTCAATGGATTCCTACCACTAACAGATACATCTACTTTGAAAATTTAGGCCAGAAATTGATGGTCGCCAATACCGCAGATACAAAAGCTACAGAATTGGTTGCCCTTTCTGAATTGAACAGGACGCTTGGAACCAGTTTCAGGAGCTTCTTTGGAATAGAATGGAAAGATGCGAATACTTTTGTCTTGAGTGATGGAACAAAATACTATCAATACAACACAACCACAAAAGCGGGCAAGCAAATTGTTGAATTGTCAGAAACGGCAGAGAATCAAACTTTCGACAACAACAAGGAGAATATCGCCTTTACTGAAAAGAATAATTTGTTCCTTATCAACAAAAACAATCAGAAAGTTGCCGTTACGAATGAAAACAATGAAGGAATTGTTTCAGGGCAGACCTATGCCAGAAGTGAATTTGGCATCCATAATGGAATATTTTGGTCGCCAAACGCCAACTTCTTGGCTTTCTATCAAAAAAATGAAACAGAAGTTGCCGATTATCCTTTGCTGGACATCAATGAAACTCCTGGAAAACTACAGAGCATCAAATATCCAATGATTGGGCAAAAAAGCGAGAAACCAAGAGTGGGAATCTTCAATTTGGCGAGTGGCAAAACCGTTTTCATCACTCCAAAAGGAAATAACGACGATTACCTGACAAATTTATCCTGGACACCGGATGAAAAATTCATCTTGATTGCAGAAGTAAACCGCGGCCAGAATGATATGTCGTTACATTTATATGATGCAAGGACAGGTGCTTTTGTGAGAACGATCCTTAATGAGAAAAATCCAAAATGGGTTGAACCGGAACATCCGGCATTTTTCCCAAACAAGACTTCCAATAATTTTGTTTGGATAAGCGAGAAAGATGGGTTCAACAATTTGTATTACTATTCTATCGAAGGAAAACTGATCAAGCAATTGACCCAGAATAAATTTGTAACTACTGGAATACTGGGATCAAATCCAGCAGGAACGGAAATTTACTTTTCTGCAACAGGACCAAATCCTACCAATATGCTTGCTTACAAAGTAGATTTAAAGGGAAAACAGACACTTCTGACAAAAGACGAAGGCGTTCACAATTTTTCAACCAGTACGGACGGCAATTGGTTTTTTGATGAATTCTCCAATCATACAACGCCATCAAAATCCTTGCTCCTGGATAAAAATCTGAAAGCAACAACTTTGGTGGAAAGCAAAAACAAGTACGCCGATTATCAAATGGGTACGGCTGAAATAAAAACCATAAAAGCTGGAGACGGGACAACGGATTTATATACCAGGCTGATCAAGCCAAGTAATTTTGACCCCTCTAAAAAATATCCCGTAATGGTTTATGTTTATGGTGGTCCCCATGCACAAATGATCACCAATTCTTATCTGGATGGCGCAAATCTTTGGATGTACTGGATGGCCGAGCAAGGTTATCTGGTATTTACGGTAGACAACAGGGGTTCTGAAAACAGAGGATTGGCTTTCGAAAATGTAATCCATGGAAAATTGGGCCAATATGAAATAGAAGATCAGATGAAAGGGGTTGATTATCTGAAATCACTTCCTTATGTCGATGGCAATCGCCTGGCTGTTCACGGCTGGAGCTTTGGAGGGTTCATGACTACTTCCCTGATGCTGAAAAAACCAGATACTTTTAAAGTTGGTGTTGCCGGTGGTCCTGTTACGGATTGGAAATATTATGAGGTGATGTATGGTGAACGGTATATGGACACCCCTGCTGAAAATCAGAAAGGCTTTGATGAATCAAATACACTCAACTATGTAAAGAACCTTAAAGGAAAATTACTCCTGATCCACGGCACAAGCGATGATGTGGTGGTGATGCAACAAAATTTTGCCTTGGTTAAAAAGTTCATCGAAGCCGAAAAGCAAGTTGATTTTTTTCCTTACCCGATGCACAAGCACAATGTAATTGGAAAAGACAGGGTTCACTTGATGAGGAAAGTTTTGGATTATATTATCGAGAACAATAAATAAGAAAAGGAGTTATTCAAAATGAAAATCCCGATTACATCTTTTAATCGGGATTTTTTTATGGCACATATTCTTCTTATTTGAAAATCGAACATCCATACGGAATCTACTTTTATATTATTCAATAGCCTTGATCGATTAATTCAACTTCCTTTAAATTCCTATTAATAATCAGAATGGAGGTTGCAGATCTATAAAAACTTTCTTTATCACATACCCATTGCTTTAATCGACTTTAAGTTTAAAAGCCAAAACATAAGGGCATAAAAAAAGGCTGTCTCAAAAAGAGATAGCCTTTTTATTAAAAGAGTTTGCTTATATTAAGCTACTACTTCCTTATCACTATTGTGTAATTCTTCAATGCGTTTGTGCTCTGCATCTGGAATTGTATCGCACAATACCGGAGTGGCAATAAACCATGAAGAATAGGTACCTACGATCATACCGATCAACATCGCGAAGATAAATCCTCTCATTGTATCCCCTCCAAAAATGAACATGATCAACAATACCAAGATCATGGTCAATGAAGTATTGATTGTTCTTGACAATGTAGAGTTAATAGATTTGTTCACGATGTCATTGAAACTACCTTTTGCATTTCCTGCAAGGTACTCACGAACCCTGTCGAATACAATCACGGTATCGTTCATGGAGTATCCGATCACGGTAAGGATTGCCGCAATGAAATGCTGGTCGATTTCCATACTGAATGGCATGTATTTCCAAGTCAATGAATACAATCCCAAAACGAAAATAACATCATGTGCTACGGAAGCGATTGCCCCCAAGCTGTATTGCCATTTACGGAAACTCACTGTCAAGTAAACGAAAACGATCGCCATCGCTCCAAGTACGGCATAATATGAATTTGTTTTCATATCTTCTGCCATTGTAGGTCCTACTTTAGAAGCTTGTACAATTCCAAGATTTTTACCATCATAAGAATTTACAAATTTCTCATAATTCATATCTTGCTTGTAATGCTTGGAAAGTCCTTTGAATAATAATTGGTTTACTTCAGCATCAGCTTCAGTTCCGCTTACTTCCACTTTATATTTCGTAGTGATCTTTAATTGATTGTCCTTACCAAAAACTTTTGCTTCGACATTTTCCCCAAAAATAGCAGTCAATTCTTCCTTTACCACTTCTGGACTTACCTTGTCTTCAAAACGTACCTGGAAAGTTCTTCCTCCTACAAAGTCAACACCAGGATTTAATCCGTGCGTAGCCAATGAGAATACACTTACGATAACGATTACAGCTGAAAAAGCATAAGTATATTTTTTCACGCCCAAGAAATCAAAGTGGAAATTTGTAAACCAGTTTTTAGTAATGCTGGTTGAAAATTGCAATTTGTTTCCTTTGGCAGCACTTCTGTCCAAAAGGATTCTTGTGATAAAGATTGAAGTAAACAATGAAGTTACGATACCGATCAACAACGTCAAGGCAAAACCTTGGATTGGTCCCGTACCAAAGATATATAATACAACACCTGTAAGGATATGCGTTACGTTTGCATCAAAGATCGGACGCATCGCTCCAGCCCAGCTGAATGAAGATTTGATTGCCTCTTCAAGCGTTTTTCCATTTCTCAATTCCTCTTTTCCTCTTTCATAGAAAAGGATGTTCGAGTCAACCGCAGTACCCATTGTCAAAACGATACCTGCAATACCCGGAAGCGTCAATACGAATCCGAAACTTGCCATGATACCAAACATAAACAAAAGGTTCACCGCCAAAGCAATATTTGCATAAACACCCGCTCTTCCGTAATAGAAGATCATCCAGATCGAAACGATCAATAATCCAAATAAAGATGAATTGATACCCGCATCAATTGCTTCCTGACCCAATGATGGTCCTACAACTTCTGACTGGATGATATCCGCAGCAGCTGGTAATTTACCTGCTTTTAAGACGTTGGCTAAATCTTTAGTTTCAGCAACCGTAAAAGCTCCTGATATTTGAGAGTTTCCTCCAGCAATTGGTCCAGTAGTTACCCCTGGAGCAGAATACACCACATCATCAAGAACAATCGCAATAAAACTTCTTTGGCTGTAAGCCCTACCTGTTAATTCTTCCCACGTTTTTGCACCAGCACCATTCATTTGCATAGACACACATGGTTTACCCATCTGGTCAAACTCGTCTCTGGCTTCCGTAACAACTCCTCCACTCATTGGAGCAACGTTACCTCTGTTTCCTTTCAAGGCATATAAATCGAAAGTTTCAATTTCTTTACCCTTATCATCTTTAACCGTTGTTGGTTTTCCCCAAACGAACTTTGCAAATCTTTGGTCACCTTGCAAAAGGTTTCTGATATCTTGCCTGTTCAAATATTTTGTTACGGCTGCAGTATCCTTTGATGAGAAAACAGCCAAAACTGGTCCACCACCTTGTCCGATGATCTTGTCGAACAATGGGTTGTTTCCTTTTTTGCTTGCAGTTGAATCAGCAGCATCATCTGTCAACAATGAACTCAATGAGTCTTTTTTCACCGCAGCAGTTTCAGCAACAGCTACTTCCGTTTTTTTCAATGCCTCGTTAGCTGCACCCAGGAATCCACCGATTTCTTCAATCTTGTACGTTTCCCAGAACTCTAATTGGGCAGTACTTGATAATAATTTTTTAATACGATCCACATCCTTGGCACCTGGAAGTTCCACAAGGATTCTTCCTGTTTCTCCTAATTTCTGGATGTTTGGTTGCGTAACACCAAATTTGTCAATACGTTTCCTCAATACCAAGAACGCACTGTTTACAGACTCGTCAACTTTCTTCCTGATTACTTTTTCTGCTTCCGCATCTGTCATCTTGAAGTTAACCCCATCTGTTCCCTGCATATTTTTATTAGCAAAAATATCCGGAGAAGCCAATTTTGTTTTTCCAGCCGAAGCTTCGTTGAATGCTATGAAGAATGCATCAATATAGGTTTGGTTTCCTTTAAGGTTTTTGGTAGCATTATCCAAGGCTTGATTGAAAACAGGGTTTTTTGAATTATTTGCCAATCCTTTCAAGACATCCTTGACAGATATTTGAAGGATAACATTTATTCCCCCTTCTAGATCCAAACCTTTGTTGATTTTTTTATCCTTTACATCATTATATGTAAAAGACATGAAAACCTTTTCCTTTCCAATTGAGTCAAGGTATTTTAGCTCTTGCTCAGAATTACCTTTTGCAAAAGCTTTTGCTTTGCTTTCAACGCTACTTGCTACAAATGTGAAAGAAAGTTGGTAAATACTTACCAATGCAAATAAAATTGCAAAAAATTTAACGAGTCCTCTATTCTGCATTATTACTAATAATTAATTAATTTTGATTGTATTTTAATGTTTTTAATGTTAAAAAATAAATGAATTATATACTTTTAAATCAAAAGACAATAACCGCAACTATTTCCCTTTTTTTGAAACGAGCAAATATATAATTTACAAAAAGATTAACCAATTTATTTATCGATTAATCTCAAAAAAAAGACTGCAAGTTTGCAGTCTTTTTTGTATTTTATGTAAAAGCTTATGCTAAAACCGCTTTCAAAGCATCATTCATACTTCTTACAGCATCAGCACTTTTTGAGAACAACCCTTTCTCGGCGTCGTTCAAAGTGATGTCAACAATTTCTTCGATTCCGTTTTTACCGATGATACATGGCACTCCGATACAGATATCGCTTTGACCATATTCTCCTTCCAGGAAAACCGAACATGCAATCATTTTCTTTTGATTGTTCAAGATGCTATCAACCAGATAAGCAACCGAAGCTCCAGGTGCATACCATGCAGAAGTACCCAACAAACCTGTCAATGTTGCTCCACCAACCATTGTGTCAGCTGCAACTTTATCCAATTGTTCTTGGGAAAGAAACTCAGAAACTGGAACTCCATTATAAGAAGCCAATCTCGTCAAAGGAATCATGGTTGTATCTCCGTGACCACCAATTACCATGGCAGAAACATCATTGGACGGCTTGTCCAACGCTTTTGACAAATAATATTTGAAACGTGAACTATCCAAAGCGCCCCCCATTCCAATGATTCTGTTTTTTGGCAAACCTGTAGATTTCAATGCCAGATAAGTCATGGTATCCATTGGATTGGAAACTACCACGATTATGGTATTTGGAGAATGTGCCAAGATATTTTCGGTAACCGATTTTACAATTCCAGCATTAATACCGATCAATTCCTCACGTGTCATCCCTGGCTTTCTCGGAATTCCAGAAGTAATCACCACTACATCACTGTTGGCTGTTTTAGAATAATCATTAGTAACTCCTGTAAGTTGAGTATTAAAACCCGTATTGGTAGCGCATTGCATGATATCCATAGCCTTACCTTCAGCAAAACCTTCCTTGATATCCAATAAAACTACTTCACTTGCAATTCCTCTATAAGAAATCACATCTGCACACGATGCTCCAACGTTTCCAGCACCAACTATTGTAACTTTCATATTATGTTGTTTTTATATTTAATAATTAGAATTCGTATTGTAATGCGGTATTTGAATTTACAAATTTACCAAAAGCAAGCGTTTGTTGTACATAAAAACGACTAAATTGATACCTGCCAGAAATTTCCCCGATTGCATTGAATTTTGTTCTTGCAATTGATTTCAATTGTCCATTCAAAATACTTTGCAGGGGCGTAATCTTTTCAATTTCTCCTTTTGGCCCGTTTACTTTATATTCAAAATCGCTTGTATTCATTATAAAACCTGTAGAAAGCTCGAATTTTTTAAATTCTTTCGAAGCATTTACCTGGAATTGCCAAGTATCAATCAAGCTGTTTAATGCATTCAACCCAAGGTTTCCGTAAGCTGTTTGCACGTCTAAAAAATTAACCGTCAGGTCTTCCTTGGAATACGCTGCCAGAATGGAAAGATGCAGGTTTCTTTTTTCCAAGCCTGAAAAATATTGACTCAAGTTATGCTTCAATCCCAAGCCATACACTTGATAGTCTACGTTTTTCAACTTGATCCTGGGGGAAAACTTGCCAATGATTTCTGTTCCGTATCCAATTCCCAAGGAACCTTGCAGATAAGGATAAAAAACCACTTCCCTGTCAATTCCTTCAGGTGTTCTCAATGAAACGGCACTTCCGTTGAGATCGCCTATCAATTCTACATATTGGTCACTCCCCAAAGTTGAGGGTGTCAAAGCACTTTCAAGACCTTCCTCTTTAATTTTAAAGAAAGAAAGATCACTGTTGTTAAGCCTGAAACTACGATCCGATTGCGGGACAAAAAAGACATTTCCGTGCAACCCCAATGTAAAATCCCAACGTTTTGCTTTTTTTGGAGTATTCACCCAACCTGATGCCGCTTGATAAACCGCGGCATCAGTGGCAGGTGTAACATATTGATCTGTAAAAAAAATCGCATCTTTGATCAAGAAATAAATTTCTTCTGCCGGTATAGATTGAGCATTTGCATTGCTTGCGCAAAAAATAAAAACTACGATTCCTTTCAAGACCGATTTACGCATCAATATTGGCGTAAACAGCATTCTTTTCTATAAACTCTCTTCTTGGCGGAACTTCATCACCCATCAGCATTGAGAAGATCCTATCAGCCTCTGCAAGACTGTCAATTGTTACCTGGCGCAGAGTTCTGAAGTTTGGATCCATCGTAGTTTCCCACAATTGTTCTGCATTCATTTCCCCAAGACCTTTGTAACGTTGGATTCCTGCACTTCCACCCATCCTTTCGTTTGCCTGGTCACGTTGAACATCGTTCCAAGCATATTCTTTCTTGTTTCCTTTCTTTACGAGATACAAAGGCGGAGCTGCTATATAAACATGGCCATCTTCAATCAATTCGCGCATGAAACGGAAAAAGAAAGTAAGAATCAAAGTAGAGATGTGACTACCATCGACATCGGCATCACACATGATGATTACCTTGTGGTATCTTAATTTTTCAAGATTCAAAGCCTTGCTGTCTTCAGCAGTACCAATTGTAACACCCAAGGCTGTAAATATGTTTCGAATCTCTTCGTTTTCAAAAACCTTGTGGTGCATTGCTTTCTCCACATTCAAAATCTTACCCCTCAAAGGCAAGATTGCTTGAAAATTTCGATCACGACCTTGCTTTGCCGTTCCACCAGCCGAATCTCCCTCTACAAGATAAACTTCACATTTTGCCGGATCTTGCTCTGAACAATCAGATAATTTTCCTGGCAATCCACCACCACCCATAACCGTCTTGCGCTGTACCATCTCACGTGCTTTTTTAGCAGCATGGCGCGCTTGGGCTGCAAGGATCACCTTCTGGATGATGATACGGGCATCATTTGGATTTTCTTCCAGATAATTCTCCAACATTTCAGACACGGCCTGACTTACCGGCGAAACAACTTCCCTGTTTCCTAATTTGGTTTTAGTCTGGCCTTCAAATTGAGGCTCGGCAACTTTCACCGAAATAATCGCCGTCAATCCTTCACGGAAGTCATCTCCGGCAATTTCAAATTTTAATTTATCCAACATTCCGGAAGCATCGGCATATTTCTTAAGCGTTCTTGTAAGACCACTTCTAAAACCTTGCAAATGCGTTCCACCTTCGTGCGTATTGATATTGTTCACGTAAGAAAAAATATTCTCCGTGTAGCTGGTATTGTAAATCAATGCAACCTCAACAGGAATTTCCCCTTTTTCGTGATCCATTGAGATAACGTGAGAAATGATCGGTTCACGGTTTCCATCCAGATAACGGATGTATTCTTTCAGACCCTCATCCGAATGAAAAATTTCAGAAACAAAATTTCCATCCTTGTCAAGTTCCCTCTTGTCCGTGAAAGTGATCGTGATTCCCTTGTTCAAGAAAGAAAGCTCACGCATACGGGCGGACAAGGTATCATATGAAAATTCCGTGGTTTGCGTAAAAATGGTATCATCCGGATAAAAAGTCTGCCTTGTTCCTCTTTTTTCCGTTTCACCAACTTGTTTTACAGGATACAGTGCCTTACCTTTTTCATATTCCTGCTCGTAGATTTTTCCATCACGAAAAACCGTAGATTTCATATGATTTGACAAGGCATTCACCACAGAAACACCCACACCGTGCAAACCTCCAGAAACCTTGTAGGAATCCTTATCAAATTTACCTCCTGCTCCAATCTTGGTCATTACAACCTCAAGTGCGGAAACACCTTCTTTTTTATGTAAATCAACCGGAATACCACGACCGTTGTCCTCAACCGTCACGGATCCGTCTTCGTTAATCCAAACGCCAATCGTGTCGCAATGACCTCCCATTGCCTCATCGATAGAGTTATCTACCACCTCGTAAACCAAATGGTGCAAACCTCTAACACCTACATCTCCAATATACATCGACGGACGCATTCTAACGTGCTCCATCCCTTCCAATGCCTGAATACTATCTGCTGAATAATTGTGCTTATTTACTTCTTCGCTCATATTTATCTATTATTCTGAATGATTTTTTGTTTAACGAACAAATATATGAAAACGCAAGTGATAATCACTTTAAAATGCCTGTTTTAGTCCTTAAGTTATTAACATTCTTATCTTAAAAACCCGACGAAATTTCATCTGGCAAAACCCATATTTCAAGATTCATTCCGGTGTCACGCAAAAATTATTTTAAGATTATCCTATAAAGATTTTTACTACGTATTTCTGATTTACATAAAAAAACGATTATGTTTGCCTGATCAAAAAACAACAAAATATGAAAAATTTATTTTTTACTGCAGTCCTTGCTTTAGGCTTGGCTTCTGCTTCTTCTGCTCAAGGCAAGGGAGATGTAGAATTTGGAGTAAACATCGGTTACAATTCCTCAACAGTACAAGTAAGCAGATCTTATTTTCGACCTGACAGCGGACAAGGACTAAACCTTGGCTTTTCAGCAGATTATTATTTTTCTGACAGATGGAGCATCAAGGGAAAATTAATCTACGATCAAAAGGGCTGGGACAATGGCACGTTCGAAGACGCGTCAGGAATATACCTCACCGATTACAACTTGAACTATCTTACCATCCCAGTCATGGCCAATTGGCATTTTGGAAGCAAGAGAAATTGGTATTTGAATTTCGGCCCGTATGTTGGGTTTTTAATGAGTGCCGAAGAAACTGCCAGGGGTGTTGATGTCAAAGAAGCTTTCAACAGCAATGATTTTGGCTTAGCGCTAGGAATTGGAGTCAAAATTCCAGTATCAAACAAATTAAAAATAAGCATCGAATACGAAGGACAAGGCGGAGGTTCTGATATCTTCAAGGAAAACAACAACTACAGGGTATCAAATTCAAGAAGCTCCCTGAATGTAGGATTAAATTTCATGATGAAATAAATCCAACAATACAAAACAAAAAAATCCGCTTTTCAGCGGATTTTTTTTATATCTAAATTCAATCATTACAAGTGGATTACTTCTCCATAAGCATCAGCGGCAGCCTCCATGATCGCTTCGCTCATTGTTGGATGCGGATGGATTGACTTGATGATTTCGTGACCCGTAGTTTCCAATTTACGTGCTACAACTGCTTCCGCAATCATATCCGTAACTCCGGCACCAATCATATGACAACCTAGCCATTCGCCGTATTTTGCATCAAAGATTACTTTTACAAAACCATCCTTTGTTCCGGCAGCACTCGCTTTTCCAGAAGCCGAGAATGGGAATTTTCCGATTTTCAATTCGTATCCTTTTTCCTTTGCAGCCTTCTCAGTCAAACCAACAGAAGCAATTTCCGGAGTTGCATACGTACAACCAGGAATGTTTCCATAATCGATAGCATCCACGTGAAGACCGGCAATTTTTTCCACACAGGTAATTCCTTCCGCAGAAGCCACGTGTGCCAAAGCCGGACCGGGAACCACATCTCCAATTGCATAATACCCTGGAACATTGGTTTGGTAGAAAGCATTCACCAGGATCTTATCCCTGTCTGTTGCAATACCAACTTCTTCCAAACCTATGTTTTCAATGTTGGATTTGATCCCAACAGCCGAAAGCAATACATCAGCTTCCAAAATCTCTTCTCCCTTGGCTGTTTTCACAGTAGCTTTCACGCCATTTCCAGAAGTATCGATTTTTTCAACAGAAGAATTCGTCATGATCTTAACACCCGCCTTCTTCATCGAACGCTCCATTTGCTTTGAGATATCCTCATCTTCAACCGGAACGATATTGGGCATGAATTCCACAATCGTCACATCTGTTCCCATCGAGTTATAAAAGTGCGCAAATTCTACTCCGATAGCACCGGAACCAACCACGATCATCGATTTTGGCTGCTCAGGCAATGTCATTGCCTGACGGTAACCAATCACTTTCTTGCCATCTTGCGGCAAGTTTGGCAACTCGCGCGAACGGGCACCCGTAGCAATGATAATATGATCCGCTGAATATTCGGTAACTTTTCCATCTTTATCCGTAACGTCGATCTTCTTTCCAGCCTTCACTTTTCCAGTACCTTCCAGAACATCGATCTTGTTTTTCTTCATCAAGAACTGAATCCCTTTGCTCATTCCGTCGGCAACACCTCTGGAACGTTGGATTACAGCACTAAAATCCTTATCAAATTCTGAAATAGTCAAACCATAATCAGAAGCGTGTTTTAGGTAATCAAAAACCTGAGCCGATTTCAACAATGCTTTTGTCGGAATACAACCCCAGTTCAAACAAATTCCACCAAGGCTTTCCTTTTCAATTATGGCAGTCTTAAATCCCAATTGCGATGCACGAATGGCTGTTACATACCCTCCAGGACCACTTCCTAAAACAATAATATCGTATTTCATTTTTTTGTATTTTATTTGATTTTGTAAAAATGGAATTCGCCGAAGCTCATTTCATAATACTATAATTTATAATGAATTTTCAGGTAGCGAAAATAAGCATTTATTCTCTTTTAAGAAAACTTCAAAGTTGTTTATTTTTTCAGAAGCGAATCGGTTGGCTTGCATTTGAAAACCTTGTTCCCGCTTTCCACAATAGTTTTTATCCTGGACCCCAGGACAAAAAGCTGTTTGTTGCAATCGGGGCTGAAATCAAAACCATTTTCCCTTTGGAATCATCACCTGCGATACCTGAAAGCTATTCTGCCTTTTCCACGGCGAACTGTGAATCATACAAACGCTTGTAAAAGCCATTCTCGTTTCGCAAAAGCTCAAAATGGCTTCCCTGCTCCACGATCAGGCCTTTGTCCATCACGATGATCTTGTCGGCATTCACGATTGTTGCCAATCTATGGGCAATTACAATCGACGTCCTCCCCTTTGTGATGGTTTCAGTTGCTCTTTGGATCAGTTCTTCAGAATAGGTGTCGATTGAAGAAGTTGCTTCATCCAATATCAAGATACTGGGATTGCTGACGTAGGCCCTTAAAAAAGCGATCAGTTGCCGTTGTCCTGATGAAAGCATCACGCCACGTTCCTTTACATTATAATCATAACCATTCGGCAAACTCATTATAAAATTATGAACGCCAATCTTTTTGGATGCCGTTACCACATCTTCCCTTGTAATGTTTGGGTTATTCAGCGTGATGTTATTGTAAATCGTATCGGCAAAGAGGAAAACATCCTGCAAGACAACGGCAATTTGTTCCCGCAAGGATTCAAGCGTGTAACTGTTTATATTTTCGCCATCAATACAGATCACTCCTTTATTGATCTCATAGAAACGATTCAAAAGGTTGATGATGGTCGATTTTCCAGCTCCAGTTGCACCAACAATCGCAATGGTCTCGCTTTCTTTTACCTTTAAATTGATACCTTTTATGACTTCTTCGTTTTCGATATATCCGAAATGGACATCCTTGAATTCGATTTCCCCTTTGAAATTGGGAGCAATCAGATTTCCCTTGTCCTGGATCTGATCCTGCGTATCCAGGATATCAAAAACACGGTTTGCGGCAATCATTCCCATCTGCATCTCGTTGAATTTATCCGCAATCTGGCGAAGTGGATTGAACAGCATCCCTATAAACATCGTATAGGAGAAAAGGTCTCCAAAAGTCGTAGCGCTATTGCCTCCCAGGATCTGGGTTCCACCGTACCAAACCACCATTGCCAAAGTCAGTGATGAGATAATATCCGCAATTGGAAAGAAAATCGAGTTGTACCAGACCGTCTTGATCCAAGCCTTGTTGTGTTTTGCATTGATTTCACTGAATTTTTCGGCTTCAATTTCCTCACGGTTAAACAATTGCACAATCTTCATCCCTGTAACCCGTTCCTGCACAAAAGTGTTCAGGTTGGAAATCTGTGTTCGAACTTCCTCGAAAGCCACTTGCATCTTCTTCTGGAAAACCCTTGTTGCGATGACCAGAATTGGCATTGCAACAATAACAATCCAAGTCAGGCTCCAGTTCATGTAAAACATAAAGACCAATACTGCAACCATTTTCATCAGGTCGCTTATGATCATGAACAACCCTTGGCTGAAAATCCTGGCTATTGCTTCGATATCCGAAACCGAACGGGTCACCAATTGTCCAACGGGTGCATTATCAAAATATTTCATCCTGAAACTCAACATGTGCTTGAAGAGTTTCGTACGGATGTCTTTCACGATGTCCTGGCCGAGCCAATTGGCCCAATAGACAAAATAAAATTGCGAGATGACCTCCAGCAGAAGTACAACTCCCATCAGGATTATGTAATACAACAAACCTTTCTCATCTTCTGTTTGGATGTAGCCATCAACTGTCTGCTTTAACAAATAAGGACGGAGTGCTGCAAATACCGAAAGTGATATTGCCCAAATGATGACACCGTTGAACCTCCATTTGTAAGGCTTGGTGTAAAACATTATCCTCTTGAATACTTTTGTATCGAATGCTTTTGCTTTCATTTATGAATTTAGAATTTAGAGTGTGGAATTTAGAGTTTGAAACCTAAAAACCTACTAATCATAGCCATATAGCTTATAATTTTATGTAATCGTATTGTATTTCTGTGAGGTACAATCCGTGTGCAGGAACCGAAAAACCTGCCTTGCCCCTGTCCCTGCTTTCAATTATCGCTTCAAAATCTGCCATCGTAATCTTGCCAAGACCAACATAGACCAATGTTCCTACTATTGCACGAACCATATTGCGTAAAAACCTGTCGGCAGAAATGGTAAAAATGAGCTGCTTATTTTCTTCCTTCCAATAAGCTTCCGTGATTTTACAATTGAACGTATTGACATCCGTATTCACTTTTGAGAAACATTGAAAATCGGTGTGCTTCAACAATATTCCACCCGCCTCGTTCATCAGGTCCAGGTCCAGCTTTTGATGATAGTACCAGCTTAGCTCTTCCTGGAAAACATCTTTGGCTGTATTGATGCGGTATTCATAAGTTCGCTTGACAGCGTCAAAACGCGCATGGGCATCATCATGAACCGGAATTACATCCGCAACAGCAATGTCTTTCGGTAAAAAAGAATTCAATTTATGAATCAATGTTGGAATGTCGATTTCCTTTTCGAAGTCAAAATGCCCGAACATTTCCTTGGCGTGAACGCCTGTATCGGTTCGTCCGGCTCCCATAATTTCAAGTTCGGAATTGAGCACGACCGACAATCCCTTTGTCAAGGTTTCCTGTACGGAAACAGCATTGGGTTGGTATTGCCAACCGTGGTAATTTGTTCCCTTGTATGAAAATTTGATAAAATAACGCATTTTTAGAATTTGGAAATCTAGATTCGGAAGCTGTTGGACAATAGTTTCCCGGCTTCTGATTTCCGACTTCTGATTTTTCACGACAAAGATACTTTATTAATGTGCACATTTTATCTTTTCAATTGTAACGAAATGTTAATTTGATTTTGAACTGGAATGTTTAATTTTACCACCGAACCTAGCCCTGATTGAAGTGGAAATCCTTTTTATTTTTTCCCTTGAAAAAATAAAAAGATTGGAACGGAAAGCAGGAAACAGCTCCTTAAAAAAATACCTTGAAAAAAATACTACTCCTTTCCGACACCCACAGCCACATTGACGATACAATCTTGAAATATGTAAATCAGGCAGATGAAGTCTGGCATGCCGGCGACATTGGCGATCTGGCAGTGACGGACACCATCAAGAAACTAAAACCACTACGTGCGGTTTATGGCAACATTGACGACGACAAGGCAAGGATGGAGTTTCCGCTGAACAATCGTTTCATGTGTGAGGGTGTAGATGTCTGGATCACGCATATTGGTGGTTATCCTGGAAAATACAATCAGGCAATACGAAACGAGATTGGGTTGAATCCACCCAAGCTTTTTATCTGCGGACATTCGCATATCTTGAAAGTGATGTTCGACAAGAAATTGAACCTGCTGCACATGAATCCTGGTGCCGTAGGCAAAAGCGGCTTTCACGACGTGAGAACAATGTTGCGTTTTGTGATAGATGGCGATGCAATCAAGGACCTGGAGATCATTGAAATTGAAAAAAGGGTCTAATTCTTGATGATTTTCTGGCTGGATGTTTTCCCGCCTGATTCCACTTTGAGGATATAAATTCCGCTTTGCAGATCGGCAGTATCAATTTTAATCGCATCAGTAAAAGAATTCCCGACCACCAATCTACCTTGAATATCATAAATATGAAAGTTGGACTTTCCAGCATTTTTCAAGTTTATTTCTTGCCGGAACGGAACCGGAGCCACGGTGATTTTTTCTGATTCAAAATGATCAACATCAAGGGTACAAGCATTCATCAGCCCTGTTACGGCTGTGAATGTCCCATTATTTACAGACCAATCTTCCCAGATTCCGCCACTTCCTGTCTGCCAATCACCCAGGTTAAAATAATTCGCCCCATTCATTGTACCCGGCACTTTGTATGTTTTTAAGGCCTTTCCATTATGACTCCAGGTCAAGGCAACTCCGTTTTGCATTGTTTCCGGGAAAACTTCATCGCAATTGGCTTGAAGGAAATAGGCAAACTCTGGATAATCGGGATAATCCCCGAAAACGAAAGCTTTTCCATCATCATCGAAGCACACGGCAACATATTCATTGGAAGCGATCCCGAAACTCCTGCCGTTGATGGTCTGGGTCATTCTTGCCAAAAAAGCAGTATGGCGTCCTTTTCTATCTGGACTATCGTAATGGGAATCCGTTATGGTATTTTCCAGAAAGGGAATCTCAAGAAAGTCGTTTGCTCCAATGGCAATATTGCCATGAAAAGGATTTGCCAACGCCTGGGCTGAAGTTACAGAGCCATTCTGTGCTGAAAAATAATGACTTCCAAGGATTGCCATTCCGGCGCTTGTCCCTCCAATTGGTGCCTTTTTCAGGTTGATATGATCGTTTAAAACATCTTCAAGGGCATTATCTTTAAAGTAGGAAACATAATTCCACTGGTCGCCACCGGCAAACCAGATCAACTCGGCATTAGCCACTTTATCCAAGACATAAGGATTTGTGGCTCCTGCAACTGAGGTGATGACCAATGTCTCGACAGAATTCACATTGACTCCCAAATCAGAATACAGATAGTCGTTATAACCATTGCTTCCCGAGCTTCTGAGAACTACGACATCACCGCCATTGGCTTTTTCAAGCAACCAGATCATAGCATTATCGTGTTCGGTTGCACCCCCCATAAGGCAGACTCCAAATTCCGGTGTTGTGTTTATGTTGGTTGCATTTCCAGTAAAATAACTCGTGTAGCCTTGTGGGAAAACAAATATCGGGAATAGAAAGAAGAGTAATTTTAGTTTCATAAGTTTTTGATATTCAGTAAATATAACAAAAACCTATTGATCACTTAATTTTTATTTTCCAACAGCGGCACAAATCGAAACTCTCCAAATTCGTGTTTTTCAAATTGTGTTTCATTTTTCCGAATCAGCATCGTCATGATCTGATGTTCCTCGCCAAGAGGAATCACCAGCCTTCCTCCTATCTTTAATTGCGCCATCAAAGGTTTTGGTATGATCGGAGCTCCCGCAGTCACAATTATACTATCGAACGGAGCGTAATTTGGCAATCCTTTGTAGCCGTCTCCGAAAGAAAGATGCTTTGGGCGAATGGCTAGTTTTGGCAACAACAAGGAAGTGGTCTTGAACAATTCATTCTGTCTTTCAACACTGTAAACCTTCGCTCCCATTGTGCACAAAACGGCTGTTTGATACCCCGAACCAGTTCCAATCTCCAAAACTTTGTGGTCTTTTTGAACTTCCAATAATTGCGATTGAAAGGCAACCGTGTAAGGTTGCGAGATGGTCTGTCCCGCACCAATCGGAAAAGCTTTGTCTTGATAGGCATAATCTTCAAAACTGGAGTTCAAGAACAGGTGGCGTGGTATTTTTTTTATCGCTTCTAACACATTCTTATCAGTAATCCCTTTTTGTTCCAAAACGGCTACCAATTGATTCCGAAGTCCTTGATGCTTGGCTGTATCTTTCAAAATTTGGAGTAATTAATTTCGGTAAAAATAAGAAAGTAAAAGGTATTTTGAATATTGAATTTTAAATTTTAAATCCAAAAAACTTTAAACCCACAAACTTTAATCTTTAAACAATTAATCATATTTTTGTGGAAAATACATTTATATGCTAAAAGTTGGAGTATTAGGTGCCGGTCACTTGGGAAAGATTCATTTGCGTTTATTACAACAATCTGAAAAATATGAATTGGTAGGCTTTTACGATCCTAATCAGGAAAATGCCGAAAAAGTGGCCAAGGAATTTGGCTATAAAAAGTTCGACACCATAGCCAAATTGATTCACGCCGTTGACGTCGTTGATATTGTAACTCCAACACTTTCACACTATAAATGTGCAAAAGTTGCAATCAAATCAGGCAAGCATATCTTCCTTGAAAAGCCCATTTCAAACACGGTTGAAGAAGCAGAAGAAATCATTGCTTTGGCCAATGAATATAACGTTAAAGGTCAAGTTGGCCACGTTGAACGATTCAATCCCGCTTTCAAATCAGTGAAGAATGACATCATCAATCCGATGTTTATTGAAACACACCGCCTGGCAGAATTCAACCCTCGTGGTACCGATGTTCCTGTGGTACTGGACTTGATGATTCACGATATCGATGCCATTTTGAGCGTTGTAAAATCGAAAGTAAAGAAAATTAATGCAAGCGGTGTTTCGGTAATTTCAGATACTCCCGATATTGCAAATGCTCGAATCGAGTTCGAAAACGGCTGTGTCGCCAACTTGACTTCCAGCCGAATTTCATTGAAAAATATGCGCAAATCGCGTTTCTTCCAGAAAGACGCCTACATCTCTGTGGATTTCCTTGAAAAGAAATGCGAAGTAGTAAAGATGAAAGATGCTCCGGAAGTTCCCGGAGATTTCGATATGATCCTGCAAAATGCGGAAGGTATCAAAAAGCAAATCTATTTCGATAATCCAGACGTTGAAAACAACAATGCCATCCTGGATGAATTGGAAACTTTCGCAGATGCAATTGTCAACAACACGAGACCTGTCGTGACTCTGGAAGATGGAACTGATGCTTTAAGGGTAGCTTATCAAATCATTGATTGCTTCAAAAAGTAATCTTCCTTCCAATCCTTAAATTTAAATCTTTTAATAGAAAACAAATGAAAAACATAGCCGTAATCGGAGCTGGAACAATGGGCAACGGAATCGCCCACACTTTCGCGCAAAGCGGATTCACTGTAAAATTAATCGACGTTTCAGAAAAATCTCTAGACAAGGGAATGGCAACAATTGCCGGAAACTTGGACAGGATGGTTGCCAAAGGAACCATTTCTGAAGATGACAAGATGAAAACCATCAGCAACATCATCACTTATACTGACATCAAGGACGGTGTAGTTGGCGTTGACTTGGTCGTTGAAGCCGCAACCGAAAACGTGGAACTGAAACTGAACATCTTCAAGCAATTGAATGAAGCTTGTTCACACAATACGATTTTGGCAACCAACACCTCCTCGATTTCCATCACGCAAATTGGAGCCGTTGTTGCTCATCCTGAACGTGTTATAGGAATGCATTTTATGAATCCGGTGCCGATCATGAAGCTGGTAGAGATCATCCGCGGTTACAATACCTCAGATGAAGTGACCAAGATCATTATGGATCTGTCTGAAAAACTTGGAAAAACTCCCGTAGAAGTGAACGATTATCCAGGTTTTGTGGCCAACAGAATCCTGATGCCAATGATCAACGAATCCATTGAGACTTTATACAACGGAGTTGCTGGGGTTTACGAAATCGACACGGTGATGAAATTAGGAATGGCGCACCCAATGGGCCCGTTGCAATTGGCTGATTTTATCGGCCTTGACGTTTGCCTTGCGATCTTGAACGTGATGTACGAAGGTTTCAAGAATCCGAAATATGCTCCCTGCCCACTTTTGGTGAACATGGTTCGCGCCGGAAAATTAGGCGTGAAATCCGGAGAGGGATTCTATGATTATACTGAAAGCAAAAAGGCTGAAAAAGTAGCGAAACAATTTATATAATGTCTTAAAGTTTGAAAGTCTTAAGCCCGAAAGTATTTCTTTCCGGCTTTAAGACTTTTGACTTTTAAACCTTTTGACTTCAATATGGCAAAAATAATCCCTTTCAAAGCCGTCCGACCGACCCGCGACAAAGTCAGCCTGGTAACTTCGCGTTCCTACGACGAATATTCTCCCGCAGAATTGGCTTCGCAGTTGGATTTCAATCCGTTTTCTTTTTTGCATGTCTTGAATCCGGCTTATGTCAACCAGCAAAAAATCGGACTGGAAAAAAGGTTCAAGCTTGTTGCCCAGAAATACAATGATTTCAAGGAAGAAGTTGTCTTGATAAAAGAAGAGAATCCTGTCTTTTTTATTTACGAGATACAAACCAAAACCCAAACTTTTACTGGAATCATCGCAGGAACTTCCATTGAAGATTACCAAAATAACGTTATCAAAAGACACGAGGATACCTTGCAATATCGTGTGGAATTGTTCAAGGATTATCTTCACAGGACTGGCTTCAACACCGAACCTGTCTTGATAACGTATCCTGACAATCCAGAATTAACCACTTGGATTTCAGAAAAAAAACAAACCGATTCCTTATATGAATTTTCAACCACCAAACGGGAAAAACACATCCTCTGGAAAATTGAAGATGAAAAAGAAATCGTCTGGCTTCAAGAAAAATTCAACAAGATTGGTGATTTATATATTGCCGACGGCCATCACCGCTCCGCTTCCGCAGAATTATTGTACGAAGAAGACAAAGCTTCCGGAAATGAAAACCTGGATTACTTTATGAGTTTTCTAATTGCCGAAAGCAATGTAAAAATATACGAGTACAACCGGATCATCCGTGATTTGAACGGACATTCAAAAGAAGAATTCCTGAATCAATTATCCGAAAGCTTCTGGCTTAAAAACAAGGAACAGGAATTGTGGAAACCAACCAAGAAGTTTGAATTCGGAATGTATCTGGACGGCGAGTTTTATTCCCTGACCTTGAAAGACGAACATAGTTTTACTTCCGTATTGGAAAGCTTGGATGCGCAAATTTTATACGAGAAGGTGCTGCATCCAATATTGGGAATTGAAGATTTGAGAAACGACGAACGTATTGACTATATTCCTGGAAAACAATCCATCGTTACCATAAAAGAAGTTGTAGACGAAGGCGAATTTGAATTAGGTTTCATGCTTTTCCCAACCGATATTTCTGAAATAAAAGAATTGGCGGACAACAATTTGATCATGCCTCCCAAAAGTACCTACATCGACCCGAAATTCAGAAGTGGTCTTGTAGTATACGAGATTTGATTGAAAAAATTTAAAGATTCAATGATTAAAACATCTGAACCATTAATGAACTTGATTTCGTAATGGCTTTATTTCATCTCAAGGAAAAACACCATGTCAATAAAAAACAATTTACTCGAAATACAATCTTCACTTCCTGAAAATGTAACGCTTGTTGCAGTTTCAAAAACAAAACCTGTTTCTGATCTGATGGAATCTTATGATGCCGGTCAGCGTATTTTCGGAGAAAACAAGATCCAGGAAATGGCAGAGAAGTTTGAGCAGATGCCAAAAGATATCGAATGGCATATGATTGGCCACGTTCAGACGAACAAGGTCAAATTCATGGCTTCATTCGTAAGTCTGGTCCATGGAGTCGACTCGTTGAAACTGTTGGAAGAAATCAACAAGCAGGCTTTAAAAAACAACCGGATCATCAATTGTCTCTTGCAGATCCATATTGCCGAGGAAGACACAAAATTTGGATTGGACGAAGACGAATTGAATGATCTGCTACAATCTGAAACCCTCAAAAATCTAAAAAACATAAAAATCAAAGGCTTGATGGGAATGGCGACTTTCACAGAAGACCAAGACCAAATCAGGAAAGAGTTTTTACATCTAAAATCTATTTTCGATAAATCCTCAACTTTCAATTCCGATTTCTCAATTCTCTCTATGGGAATGTCTGGCGATTATCAACTTGCAATTGAGTGCGGGAGTACGATGGTTCGGATTGGAAGTAGTATCTTTGGAGGAAGAAATTAGATTTCAAATCCATTTCTCAACTTTAAACCTTAAACTTTAAGCATTTTTTGTACGCAATACTCGACATAGAAACAACCGGAGGCCAATTTAACGAGGAAGGAATTACTGAAATTGCCATCTATAAATTCGACGGTCACGAAATTGTCGACCAATTTATAAGCCTGGTGAATCCAGAAAAACCGATCCAGCCTTTTGTGGTAAAACTTACCGGGATCAATAATGCCATGCTTCAAAGTGCTCCCAAGTTTTATGAAGTGGCGAAACGCATTATCGAAATGACACAGGATTGTGTCATTGTGGCTCATAATGCCCAGTTTGATTATCGAATCCTTCGTACGGAATTTTCAAGGTTGGGGTATGATTTCGAAAGACAAAACCTTTGCACGGTTGAATTAGCCAAAAAGCTGATTCCAGAACAGCCTTCTTACAGTTTGGGAAAATTGGTCCGAGCACTTGGAATTCCAATGGCGGACAGGCATCGTGCTTCCGGAGATGCCCTGGCAACGGTAAAATTATTCAAGATGCTTTTGGACAAGGACTTGGAAAAGGAAATCGTCAAGACTTTTATCAAGACTGAAATCGAAAAAAGGCTTGCTCCAAAATTACTCGACATCATTGCCGGATTGCCTTCGACAACCGGAGTCTACTATATCCACAAGGAAAACGGCGACATCATTTATATTGGCAAAAGCCGCAATATCAAAAAGCGGGTCAACCAGCATTTTACAGGAAAATCAAGGAAATCAAAAAAAATACAGGCCGAAGTTTTTACGGTAACCTATGATGAAACCGGAAGTGAATTGATTGCCTCGATAAAAGAATCCGAAGAAGTCAAAATCAACAAGCCTGTTTACAACCACGCCCAAAAGAAAACTATTTTTCCTTGGGCAATCTACCTGAATAAAAACAACGAAGGCTATCTTTCCTTGACTTTGCACAAAACAGATTACCGAAAAAAGGAACTAACTTCCTTTGCAACCCATGTTGAAGCACAAAGCAGCCTGTTCAAGACAACTGAAAAATATACGCTTTGCCAAAAAGTAAATTTGTTAGATAATGTAAAAACCAATTGCTTTCCTTTTCAGATGAAGCAATGCAACGGAGCTTGTATCGGAAAGGAATCGCCTGAAGACTACAATCTCAGGGTAACGGAATACCTTGAAAAAGAACAACTCCAGAATCAAAACGTCGTAATAGTTGACCGCGGTCGAAATTTTCAGGAACGAAGTGCAATTCTTATCGAGGACGGTGTTTTCAAGGGCTATGCTTTTTTCGATTTGAATTATCAGGTCAGCAATATCGAGATTTTAAAGAACATCATCATTCCGATGCCAACCAATCGCGATACCAAAAACATCATCAATTATTATTTACAGAAAAAGAAATTCAATAAGATCATATCATTTTAAGAGTTTTAGTACATTTGATAACAGCTGAAAAAAAACTGATTTGAAAATTTCCAAGACAGAGGACATAAGAAAGAAGCTTCACGAAATTATTTATGAGGCCGATACTCCTTTCGGGAAACTCTTCGATTTGTTTCTTCTCGTCCTGATTGTCATAAGTATTGCTGCGGTCATGCTCGAAAGTATGGCCGGAATTTACATCAAATATGGCAAAGAGCTGGAAATCATCGAATGGGTCATCACCATTTTTTTCACGATGGAATATATTGCCCGGATTATCGCTGTCAAACGACCATTAAAGTATATTTTCAGTACCTACGGCTTAATCGATCTTTTGGCTACTTTACCAGCCTATATCGATTTACTTTTTCCAGGATTGCACTTTCTACTCTCCATTAGGGCAATACGATTGTTAAGGGTTTTCAGAATTTTAAAACTCGGCCATTTTGTTGGAGCTTCAAATCAATTGGTGGTTGCCTTAAAAAAATCGAAACTAAAAATTGCAGTCTTCTTGTTCAATGTCATAGTCCTCTGTATCATTTTAGGAACCATAATGTTCATGATCGAAGGGCCTGAAAATGGCTTTACAAGTATTCCAATGGGCATCTATTGGACCATTGTGACCTTGACAACTGTTGGTTTTGGCGACATCACCCCGCAGACACCCTTTGGCCAATTTGTTTCCATCATCATCATGATCCTTGGTTATGGCATCATTGCTGTTCCAACCGGCCTGGTAACGGCAGAATTCATGTCAAGGGACAAGACAATACACGATAATACGCAAGTCTGCCCCAATTGCAGTGCCGATCACCACAGAAATGATGCTGAATTTTGTTACCATTGTGGTCATTCCTTAAACGAATAATGAAGTACCTTATAAACATAATTGGCCCGACAGCGATTGGAAAGACGGCTTTAAGCATCAAGCTTGCCAACCATTTCAATTGCGAGATAATTTCCTGCGACTCCCGTCAGTTTTTCAAGGAGATGGAAATCGGAACAGCCGTTCCTTCAAAAGAAGAATTAGCTTCCGCCCCACATCATTTTATCCAAAATAAATCGATTTTCGAAACTTACACGGTTGGTGATTTTGAAAAGGAAGCCATTGCGAAATTGGATGAATTATTCGAAACCAATGATTACGCTGTCCTGGTTGGTGGTTCGGGATTGTATGTCGATGCGGTTCTAAAGGGTTTTGATTCTTTTCCTGAAATCGAGAAGTCGGTACGAGGAGAAGTTAGCCGAAATTATGAAGAATTTGGAATTGAATATCTGCAACAGAAATTACAAGAACTGGATAAAAATTATTTCGATACCATTCTCAAGGAAAATCCGCAAACCTTGCAGAACCCGCAGCGTATGATGCGCTTTGTAGAAGTTTGTATCGGAACAGGAAAACCGTATTCTTCCTTTTTAAACCAGAAAAGAAACGCACGAAATTTTACACCGATCATTATTGGCCTGGAAGCTGACAGACAAGAAATGTACAATCGGATCAATCTACGCGTTGATCTGATGATGCAGGCCGGCCTGTTGGAAGAAGCAAAAAAATTATATCCAAACAAGAGCTTGAATGCCTTGCAAACGGTCGGTTACAGGGAATTATTCAGTTATTTTGATGGAGATTTCACATTAGATTTCGCTATCGAAGAAATCAAGAAAAATACAAGACGATTCGCAAAACGTCAAATGACGTGGTTCAAGAGGACTGAAAATGCAAACTGGTTTGATTACAAGGATGATGTCCAGAAAGTAATTTATACCCTGAATAAAACAATTGCTTAACGCAACTTAAATTGTTTGTCATCATCTTCTAATAAAATTACATATGAAAAAACTGCTGATTGTTTTATTGCTGTGTCCTCTTTTGTTTGCCATGCAATGTGATCCTGACGAAGAGCCTTGTGGCAACTTGGTGGAATTTGAAAAGAAAGATTTGATAAACATTGAAAATCTGCAGGCTAAATACCAATTGAATGACATCCTTTGGCTGAATTCAACCGTTGATAGAAATCAACAATCCTCTTCAGCTCTTGACTTGTTTGAATTTGATGATGAGCTCTCTTTTTATATCGAATTAAAAAAAGCATCCGTCTACAATCCTAACAATTATCTTTATCTGAACGAACAAACAACGGTGGTAGACCAAGGGAAAGCAGTTGAGAATAATTTTATTCTGACTAAAGAAAATAATACGTTTAAAAACAGGATAGGGATCAAACTTTTGGAACCGGGAAATTATTCACTTACAATCTACAACATCGGCTCCTATAAACCCAACAGGACGGATTGCAATTTTACTTCACTTTCCATCGTGACCGACTTTTACTCAATAGAAAGCAGCTCCATTTCATTTACAGTAGAATAGGACCCGGCTTGACAAATCAATGAGGACATTTTCCAAAATCTATCCAATTGAACTTATACTTGGGTTAAAAGTTCACTAACTTTGCAGACCAAAAAATATAGCAATGCCGATCGCTCCAAACTTTACTTCTGTTTTCAGCAAAAACTGGGAAATAAATTTCACGCAATGTACGCCAAATGGCTATTTGAAATATACGGACTTGTGCAATATCCTTCAGCTGACGGCCGGAGATCATGCTGAAGTTGGAGGGATAAGTTTTACGGATATGCAGGAGTTCAATCAGGCGTGGGTGTTGAGCAGGATGAAACTTGAAATTGGATCGCTTCCCAAGTGGAAAGATATCGTTACGGTGAAGACCTGGATTGTATCCCTGGAAAATTCACGCTCTGTCAGAGCCTTGGAATTATATGTTGGCGATAAAAAACTGATTGGTTGTGAAACCTTTTGGGCAGTTTTCAACACGAAAATTCGCAGGCCGGAAGGTCTGGCTTTGCCCCACGAGCATTTTGAAAAATTTCCGGAACGATTTTCTACTTTGGAAAGGGTGAAGAAGATCGATCTGTATGATGAGATGAAAAAGATCTGCCAGAGAAAGGTCGTACTTTCAGATTTGGATATCGTGAACCACGTCAATAATGTCAAATACTTGGAATGGTGCCTGGATTTATTCGATTATAAAACGATATTGAAGCAGAAAATCTCTAGCATTGATATGAATTTTATGAAGGAATTGATGCTGGATGATGAAGTTTCAATCAATGCGATTCAAGAGGCAGAACGAACTGTTTTTGCCATTGTAAAAGATGAAAAAGCTTGTTTTGCTTTGGAATTGGAATTAAAATAAAAAGTAAGTGCTTCACAAATATCCTGGCAATACTATTCTATAAACTACTTCACTAGCCCAGATTGAAGTGGAAAGCCTTTTGCTAATAAAAACTATTTTTTCTTAAATATGCAGAGCGACCAACGGGAAGCTCCTGCAGATTCTTAAAAAAATTTTTTTTTAGTAAAAGCTTGTAACGGAAAGCTGGAATAGCTCCTGAAAAAGCATAAAAAAAGCTCCGATTTCTCGAAGCTTGTCTTTCTTTATTCTGATACAGCTGGCTTGTTTTTTACTACCAATCTGAAACCTTCTCCGTGGATGTTGAGGATTTCGACCTCTTCGTCCAGTTTCAAGTATTTTCTTAATTTGGCGATGTAAACGTCCATACTTCTTGAGGTGAAGTAATTGTCGTCTCTCCATATTTTTGTCAGGGCAAGCTCTCTCGGCATCAAATCATTTTCATAAATGGCCAGCATCTTCAATAATTCGTTCTCTTTTGGAGATAGTTTTATTGGTTCTTCTTTTTTGAATGTAAGGAAACGAAGTTTTGAATTCAGGTGGAAATTACCTATTTCGAATTCAAATTTTGTGGCATCCGTTTTTGTTTCTGATGCTTTTCTTTGGATGATGGCTCTGATTTTCATCAATAAAACTTCTGAATCGAATGGTTTATTAAGATAATCATCAGCCCCTACTTTATATCCTTTCAAGACATCATCTTTCATAGACTTTGCTGTCAGGAAAATAATTGGCACTTCCTTGTTTTTTTCTCTGATTTCTTTTGCAAGGGTATATCCGTCTTTATAAGGCATCATCACGTCAAGGATGCATAAATCGAAAGTATCTTTTTTGAATTTTTCAAACCCTTCCATTCCATTTTTTGCAAGCGTTACCTCGAAATCATTTAAGATTAAATAATCTTTTAAAATTGATCCGAAGTTGGGGTCGTCTTCTACTAAAAGGATTTTTTTGTTTTCAGTTTCCATATCTTAATTTATTAATGGTAATTTTATTATGAAGGTGCTACCCTTCCCTTTTTCGCTTTCTACAGCAATTTGACCATTATGGTCATCAATTATTCTCTTTACATAGGCAAGTCCTAAACCATGCCCTTTTACGTTGTGTATGTCTCCAGTGTGCTCGCGATAGAACTTTTCAAAAATTCGTTTCTGGGCTGTTTTTCCCATTCCGGCACCCTGGTCTTTTATCCTGATGATGACAAAATCTTTGACATTTTCCGTGTAAACATCAATTTTCGGTACATCTGGAGAATATTTTATTGCATTGTCAAGGATGTTTACAATTACGTTTGTAAAGTGAACATCATTTAAAAGAACAGTATTCCTTCCAGCGTCAAAATGCGTATTTATGGTCCCTTGCCTGTCCTCAATTATAAGATTTACATGCTCGATTGCATCTTCTATGATTTCGTGAATATCGGTTGATTCCTTGCTGATATCCAATTCTCTTTTTTCGAGTTTTGAAATTCTCAATACGTTTTCCACCTGGGCGTGCATTCGTTTGTTCTCGTCCCGGATCATTTGAAGATAGCGTTGCGTCTTTTCCCTGTCTTCAATTATCTTTGGATTCTTTATGGCATCCAAAGCCAGATTTATCGTGGCAATTGGTGTCTTGAATTCATGCGTCATATTGTTGATGAAATCGGTCTTGATTTCAGAAATCTGACGTTGCTTTATCAACTGATTCAAGGCACTGCTGTATGCTATTATGATGATCAATGTAAAAACAATTGACAATGTTGTAATTCCTATTAATTCTGAAAATAAAAATTTCTTCTTTTCAGGGAAACTCACCAACAGTTGGAATTTGCTTTTTCCGTCAGTATCAGCAAAAACGGGTATTGAAAAGGTTGAACTTTTATCAAACTTGAATTTGTCAGATTTGATTTTTGTAGCCAGGCCATTGCTGTAAATTCCAAATTCAAAAGGTGTTTCTACATCATAAAGCTTCAATTCCTTTTTAAGCATCTGCTGCAGTCTCTCCTTTGTAATCCTATCCTTCAAAGGCTTTGTTTCTGTAATTCCTTTAAAAAATATCTCAAATTGGGCCTTGTCCAAAAGTTCCATGCTTCCAGATTGCTGAATTGTTATATCGGGTACCGTACTGTGCTGGATATCCGATTTATCAAGCGAGCTTCCTGAATATATTTCCGTTTTACTTTTTGAAATAAAATTCTGAACTTTCTTTAGCGTATCACTCTTCTTATCAAAGACCGAAAGATTAATGTTATAATCCTCAGATGTTATGCTGTTTGAATAAATTATCGTCTTGTTGGTAACCTTGTTCTTTTGTACCAGTATAAAATCCAATAGTTCTGTTTCCGTCGGATCCTTCCCTTTTGTTTCTTTTAATATGTTATATTGATTAAGAATCGTGTAGACTTCCTGCTCTTTTAAATTATCTGCAACATTTCCTACAACTTGTTTGACGTGGTACTTGAATTGTTCCTCATTATTCTTGAAAGAGGTGTTAATTAAATACAATTGCACCAAAATAATTCCTATTAAGGAAAGGCTCATCAAAAAAACCAACAAACGAAACAATGTCTTATTCATACATCACAAAATTAACATTTTAACACTTGCTCTATTAATACATTAACCAAACATTAACATCTTTCCTTATTTTTACATATTTTTCAATTCGTTATAGAGTGTATTGACTTGATCTATAGTATTCTCAAGGTTTATATTTTCAATTACGTAATCACTTTTTTCGATTCTCATATCGTCTGTCCATTGGTTGTTGACCCTTTTCATAATGGATTCATAATCAGAATTATCCCTCGCCAAAACTCTTTGAATTCTTATTTCAAGAGGAGCGACTACGGCTATAATTTTATCACAATCCAGATAGCTTCCACTTTCAAACAAAATGGCAGTTTCTTTGATGACAAAAACGAAATTCCTGTTCTTATGAACCCATTCTTCAAAATGCTTTTTCACCAAAGGATGGACAATACTGTTTAGCTTTTGAAGTTTTTCAGGGTTATCGAAAACAATTTTTGCTAATTTTTCTCGGTTCAATATACCCTCATCAAAGATTGAATTTCCAAATTCCTCCTGAATCAATTGGATCGTTTCCGGAACATCCATTATTTTCCTGGCTTCGGTATCTGCAATGTAAACGGGGACACCAAGTGCTTCAAATTCTTTTGCGACAGTTGTTTTTCCGCTTCCAATTCCACCAGTAAGACCAATTATTTTTGCCATCTCCTATTTTTTAAAAAATAATTCCGGGAAAACTTCTTCAGGTTTTCGTTTTAAGGTTTGCACCAATGCAAATGATTTCAGGAAGCCAATCCCATATCCATAAAACTGAATAATTACCGCTATCAAGGACAGCACTCCTATCGTCAAGCTCTTGCTTGTGATGATTGCCGTTGCAAGCAAGAGCAAGAAATACAATCCGTATCCATACATCAAAAATGGAAATCCCATAATCAAAAACACCAAGGACGCCAAGAACCCGAGTACAAAAACAGTTGGAAAAAAGAAAGTCAGCTTATTATATTTTGGATACCAGGCATTTAAAATCGGACGCGCTTTTCCAAACTTGTTAACTTGCTTGTAAAATTTAGACCAATCGATCCTTCTCTTGTGATATACATACGCTTTGGGAAACAATCTGGTTTCAAAACCCAGATTCCATAATCTTATGGATAAATCAGGATCTTCTCCAGGATGGATATTTCCAAAGCCTTGGGATTTCTCGAAAGCAACCTTTGAAATTCCCATGTTGAAACTTCGTGGCTGGAATTTATCCAACTTCTCCGAGCCTCCACGGATCCCACCGGTTGTTAAAAAGGAAGTCATTGCAAAGTTGATTGCTTTCTGAACATCAGAAAAACTATCGAGCGCCTTATCCGGACCTCCAAAGCAATCCACATAATCAGTATTTAAGGCTCTTGAAACTTCTGTCAAATATTGTCGTGGTATAATGCAATCTGAATCGAAAATAATAAAATAATCACCTTTTGCTTTTCTCATTCCGAAATTTCGTGAATCACCCGGACCTGAATTGGGTTTGAAAAAATAAGCAATATCCAATCTATCCTGAAAGGCATCAACTATATTCTTGCAGGGAATTGTTGAACCATCTTCTATGACAACAATCTCAAAACCTTCTTTAAAGTCAGATGAAACCAGACTTTCAAGTAGTTCATTTATTTCATCAGGTCGGTTGAAAACGGGTACAATAAGAGAAAAAAACATAGCTTTTAATTTTTAACAAATATAGGGATATAAAAAAAGCCACCCGAAGGTGGCTTTAAAAATAATAAACTTTAAAAAATTACTGTTTGATTACTTTAACGGTCTTTACTTGATTGTCTGTTGCAACTTTTACCAAGTAGGTTCCTGCTGCCAAATTTGACATGTCAACTTGACTTTCAGTAGCATTTACCGTTTTGGCAAGCACTTGCTGACCCAACATATTGAATACTTCAACATTAGAAATATTTTGAGCATATGACAAATTCAAAATGTCTTTTACAGGGTTTGGATATACCTTGAACATTTCACTATCAAATTTGGTATTTGCCAAGGAAGCATCGTACGCTGAAATTTTGAATGCACCCGCAGTTCCGTTGTAACCCCAAACTCTGGCTGTAACCACTTCTCCTGGAGTTAAATCTGTCAATACCACCCTGGAGAAATTATTTCCTCCTCCGATATCTCCTGAACATTTATTGTATGTCAACGCTGAACAGTCACCCGTATAAACGTATAAAGCGGTATCTGTAAGCGCTGTATCACTATTACTGGCTGTTTCAATTGTCAAGGTTCCCGATGCAGGTGCAACAACAGTATACCATACATCTTTTCCGGTTACCAAGAAATCATATGTATCACATGTGGTGGTTACCGTAGTTGGATCGTGGTCATTTGGATTTCTAGTTGCCCCAAGATTTGTTGTCTCAATTACGAAATCATCAAAGACACTACCAGCTGTAAGTACTGTTGCTGAAGCACATTCGTCATTTGCAGGAGGGCAAGCAATTTGATTCAAAACAGCACTTGTCAGCACACAGTTTTCATCCTGATCATTTGCCACCGTAAAGCTTACCGGCGTATTATTGGGATAAGGTCCAAAGGTAACGGTACCCACTTGTGTTACAACTTGGGGAGTACTGTCTTGGTTATCCGTAATTGAAAGAGATGTAGCAGACCCCATAAGAGTAACGTCAACTTCTACTAAAAATTCTTCTCCATTTGCACAATTAGAAACTACCGTATAAGTTGCTTCTGCCGGAGTACAAGCGTAAACCAACCATTCCAGAGTAAATGCTCCATTGCCTGACCAACCATCCTGTACCCAGTAAACTGTTTGATCCGAACCTGTATCATTGCTCCATTCGATCTTCCTGTAGTTAGGATCATCATAACAAGCTATGGTTGTCCTATTATCACAATCACCATAGAAGACAACGTTTGCCGTGTCATAATCACTAAGCGTCACTCCTATTTCCAAAGTAGAACCGTTTGGCACCAATATAGAATAATATACGTCCGAATAGTTGTTTGCCACTTCTTCTCCAGAGTTATTGCATACCACCAAATTTGTATTTGTTGCTCCAACCGTAGTAGACATCAACGGAGAAGTCTGGTTGGCCAAGTCAATAGCAGTCGCACACGTATCATTTGATGGCGGGCAAACCGTTTGATTCAATGTTGGACTTGTTAAAAAACAGCTTTCATCCTGATCATTGCTCACGGTAAAGATTACCGGTGTAGCATTAGGATAAGGACCGAAAGTAAATATTCCGGCAGCAGCAACTGCTTGAGGAGCACTTCCTTGATTATCGCTAATGGTCATTGAAGTTGCAGTACCTAGATCAGTCACATCTACATTTACCAAGAATTGTTGTCCGTTTGCACAATCTGAAACAACCGCATATGTAGCCACACCATTAGAACATGTATTTTCAGTAATATCCAAAGTATAAGCAATTGTCTGCGGAGTAGCCCAAGTTGAAATTACGATATAGTATGTTTCACCATTGACTACTTCGAACTCTTCAATCATTTTTGGATCCGCATTGCTTCCTGAAACTCCTCCCAAACAACTTACACCAATATCGGAGCAGCTTCCGTAAACGAACAATCCACCCCAAGTATTATCAGTTTCAGGTGTCAAAAGGATTTTAATGCTTCCTGTAAAATCAGCCGTGTAAGAATACACAACATCATTACCATTCAAATAATTAGAAGTAGTTCCGCATCCTGTAGCTCCAGGAGAACCTTCATAAATAGTATCAAAATGATCCAATGTATTGCCAGTTTCACTAAAAGGCAAGGTTACTTCTATAGGATTTGCACATGTGCTTCCAACTGGAGGAACTGGTGCAACAAAATTATACTCAATACATCCTGTAGCATCTCCAACACTATTGTAAGGCGTTACAGTAACAAAATATTCCACATCACCCGTCAATACGCCAGGCAAGTTATACGTAGTGACGTTGCCTGCATCATAAGAATCCAGAACATCTGCTTGACCTGTTGCAGTACCTACAGATATTTTATAGCCAACTGCGCCTACAACTGACCCCCATGTCAAAATTCCATTAAGTGCATTTTCAGAATCAGTCAGAGGTCCTGTAACCGTAGTACATTCAGGAGCATCCGTAGCCGTGTAATCAATTTCAATCAAGACTCCCATATATACTGTATCGGCATCACCGTCAATATCAGCTGAAGTAATTGTAAATGTTGTAAAATCCGTGATTTCCATTCCTATCAAATCTTCCGCACAAACCGAAGAAATTACACCATCGATGTTCAATTCAAACGAATAATACTCGTTACAATAAGTGTCTCCAAAAATATAAGCCCAATAATCATCAAGGATGGCATCAGTAATGGTTACCGAATTTATAGTTCCAACTGCGCAATCCAAATCTGATGCGTTAACAGTAAGAACCATAGGGGTATCATCATCCCCCTCTACTTCAAAAACTTTTTCACAAGTTTGCCCATAAGACAGACACGTAAAAAGCAATAATAGTAAATACGTAATTTTTTTCATATAAAATTATTTAATTGTTAATTAATGCTAAGATATTTATTTTTTTCAAACTTTATAACGATAAAGCTCGTAAATTACATTTTTTAACTTTTGGCATAAAAAAAGCCACCCTAGGGTGGCTTTAGTAAAAAATACATAAATTTTTTATTGCTTGATAACCTTAAGAGTTTTCACTTGGTTATCTGCAGTAATTTTCACAAGGTAGCTACCCATTGACAAATTAGTCATATCCAGCTGACCCTGAGTAGCATTTATTGCTTTAACAAGTACTTGCTGGCCCAGCATATTGAATACTTCAACATTTGAGATGTTCTGCATATAGGTCAAGTTCAAAACATCCTTAACAGGGTTAGGATATGCCCTGAAACCATCCTTATCAAATTGAGATGAAGATAATGACACATCGTGAGCCGAAATCATAAATGTCCCAGAAGTACCATCATAACCCCAAACCCTTGCCAAAAGAACTTCGCCTGGAGTCAATGCTGTCAGTGACAACTTTGAAAAATTACCGTCTCCATCATCTGCATTGCAACCAAGGGAAACAATATTTCCACATGTACCAGAATAAACCTGCAAACCTGTATCCGTAAGCGTAGTACCTGCATTGGTTTTTGTTTCCAATGTCAATGTTCCAGAAGCTGGAACTGCAACACTGAACCATACATCCTTACCATTATTGGCAAAACCAGATGCATCACATGTTGGAAGTGGATCAGCAGCATTTCTCGTAGCACTGATATTTGAACCCACAACTGCATAGTCTGCAAATGCAGCACCTACTGTAAGCGCTACAGCATTGGCACACAAGTCATTTGCTTCAGGACAAGATACTTGATTTAAAGCAGCACTAGTCCATACGCAAGTTTCGTCCTGATCATTTGCTACTGTAAAAATAACAGGTGAATTATTAGCATATGGTCCAAAAGTCAATGCTCCTGTTGCTGTAACACTTTGAGGAGTACTTCCCTGATCGTCTGAAACGGTTACTGAAGTTGCAGTACCCAAACTAGTAACATTTACACTTACTAAAAATTGTTCTCCATTTTCGCAATCAGGCACTACAGTATAAGTAGAGGTTCCGTTTAGACAGCTAGGAAGACATTTGATTTTAAAGGTATGAGTCCTTGGATCAGTTCCTTCGCTGTCCAATAAAAACAGATATTCAACACCTGCTGTCAAAGTTCCTATTGGATCGATACCCGCACCATTATTATCATCTATGCAAATCCAGCCTGTATTGTCACAACTTCCCGATGCTTCCTTGTAGAAATAATCCACATAACCTCCAGCCGCTGAAACAATCTCAAGTTCGTAAGGCCCTGTTGCTTGTGGTGTAAATGAATACAAAACTTCAGTACCTGGAGTTAACCATCCGCATGATCCAACATTCCAAGCTCCAGCACCTCCGGCAAAAACAGCCGTATATTCTTCATCACAAGCAGTAATAACCTCTGCCTCCTCACAATTTGGAGGACATACATTCTGAGTCAATTCTGTACTTGTAAGCGTACAGTTATCATCCTGATCGTTGACTACAGAAAAAATAACCTCGGTAGCGTTTGGATAAGGTCCGAAAGTAGCAATACCTGTGGCTGTCAAGACTTGAACCTCACTCCCTTGATCATCAGAAATAGAAACTGAAGTGGCTGATCCAAGATTAGTAACATTTACATCTACCATGAACTGCTCTCCATTTTGACAATCTGACACTACCGTGTAAGTTGCCTGAGAAGGCGTACAAGCGACTACTGACCATGCCAAGGTAAATGTTCCTGCACCTGACCATCCATCCTGTACCCAATAAACTGTTTTATCCTGACCTGTTGTATTTTGCCATACAATCTGCTTATTATTAGGATCATCAAAACAATCTATGGTTGTTCTATTCTCACAATCTCCATAGAAAACAACATTTGCAGTATCATAACTACTAGCTGTAGTTCCTATTGTAAGCATGGAGCCACTTGGAACAAGTATGGAATAATAAACATCACTGTGAACATTCGCAACCGTTTCATTTGAATTATTACATACGGTCAAGTTAGTGTTTGTTGCACCAACAGTTGTGGAAAGCAAAGGCGATGTCTCATTCGTCAAATCAATTGCTCCAGCACAAGTATCATTTGATGGAGGACAAACTGCCTGAGTAAGTGCAGTACTTGTCAAGAAACAGGTTTCGTCCTGATCATTGTTAACCGTAAAAATTACTGGAGTAGCATTTGGATAAGGCCCAAAAGTAACAATACCTGTAGCAGTAACTGATTGAGGAGCACTTCCTTGATCATCACTAACCGTCATTGAAGTAGCACTTCCCAAATCCGTAACATTTACATTTACCATGAATTGTTCCCCGTTGGCACAATCTGAAGCAACAGTATACGTAGCCGCTCCATTTGTACAGGTATTTTCTGTAATTTCCAAAGTATAAGCTATTGTTTGTGGAGTCGCCCAAGTTGAAATCACAAAATAATAAGTCTGACCTGTAACAACTTCAAATTCTTCAATCATTCTCGGTACAGCGTCATAACCGGAAACGCCACCCAAGCAGCTCACACCGATATTAGCACAGCTACCGTAAATAAAAAGTCCACCCCATATATTACCTGTCTGTGGCGTAAATAGAATTTTTGCTGTACCTGTAAAAGTTGATGTATAAGAATATACCACATCATTACCATTCAAATAACCAGAAGTAGTTCCGCATCCTGAAGCACCTGGAGAACCTTCATAGTAAACGTCCGCATAATTGGTCGTATTATCTGTCGTGGCGTAAGGCAGGGCATCTATTACAATGGCATTCTCACACAATACTCCCTCAACAGGAGTTGGCGCCGTAGTAAAACTATATCCTGTACATCCTGTTGCAACACCATTAGCATTACTAGGTGTAATAGTAACATAATATGTGGTATCACCACTTAATATTCCAGGAATATCATAATTTGTAGCCAAACCAACATTCACCGCATTTACAACATCAGTACCTGCAGGTGTAGTACCTACTGACAATACATATGCTGATGGCAAACCTGTTGCTGGGCTCCAAGATAAAATTCCTAAAAGATTTACATCAGTAGCTCCATCTGCCGGTGAAACCAATGCTGCGTCGCAGTTTGGAGGCAATGCTGTTACTTGCGTAATACTAATATTGTCTATCCAGAAATAGCCATCTCCAGTGTTCCAAGTTCCGTTAACCCTGAACTTAAAATCTGCACCTTCTGGCAATGAAGCTGCTGGGATAACTTGTGAGAAAGTTGTACAAGCTGTAACTCCTGTCACAACTATCGGATCACCTATGGACAACCATGTACCACCATTGTCTGTGGAATATTGAGCATTCATAGTAACCCCAATTCCTGAACCGGCATTCCATTCAGAAGATTTCCACTGAAACGTAACTGTAACATCAGTTCCGTTGGAAGCAGCGGCATAATTAGGAGAAGTCAGAGAACCTGTAGTAGCAAAAGCATAAAAGTTTCTTCTCCATGCTTGAGAACCTTCACAAGGTGTTGTGGTTGTACTTCCAAAACCAACCGTTGTCCATCCTGATGGCAAGGTTCCCGCATTCAGCCCTTCAACTATTCCTACCTGTGCGTTGACACTTAGGAATACGAAGAGGCTGAAAAAAATCAAAGTAATTTTTTTCATAATAAAATAGTTTTTGTTAATCCTTGCTAAAGTATTAAAATAGTTTCTAATAATTACCCCAAAATATGTCTTTTATATCCCAAAAACATACATTTTTTGTTTTTGTAATAAAATGCTTTAAAAAATAAATATTATTCAATACATTTAAAACAATATGTTTTAAATGTATTGACATTTTATATTTACAACAACATATACATAGTCTATGCATTTAAACGTATTGTATGAATCTTTATCCAAGAAGATTATACATAAAAAAATGCCCAAGCTGTTGCTTGGGCATTTTTTTATGTATATTAGGAAATATATTTATTTCAAACTGTCAACTTCAACCATTTCATTTGTATCCTCCTTGTAGTCAACATTCTCCACATCAAATCCAAATAAGCTATAAAAATCCCTTCTGTAACCTTCCAGATCACCTAGTTCAGAAAGGTTTTCAGTAGTTGCCTTTTCCCATAAAGCGGCAACTTTTTCCTGGATGTCATCACGCATCTCCCAATCGTCAATTCTTATTCTTCCTTTTTCATCTGTAGAAACTTCTTTCCCGGTATACAACCTATCTTGATACAATCTCTGAATTTGCTCGATTGTTCCTTCATGCACGCCTTCTTCTTTCATTATCTTATACAACAAGGAAATATAAAGTGGAATTACAGGAATTGCAGAGCTTGCTTGCGTCACCAATGCTTTATTAACTGAAACATATGCTTTTCCATCGATGTCCTTTAAGCTATCTGTAATAGAAAAAGCTGTTGCTTCCAAATGGTCTTTGGCCCTGCCTATCGTTCCTTTTCTATAAACCGGCTCCGTTAAAGATGGTCCGATATACGAATAAGCAACTGTTACAGCTCCATCAGCCAAAAGATTTTCCGCTTTCAAAGCATCAATCCACATCTGCCAGTCTTCTCCACCCATGACGGCAACCGTATTCTCAATATCATCTTCCTTGCTCGGCTCAATTGAAATTTCAGAAACTTTTCCTGTATGAAAATCTACCGTCTTGTTGGTATATACATTTCCAATTGGCTTCAAGACTGAACGATGCGTAACCCCGGTATTTGGATTCGTACGAACTGGAGAAGCCAAACTGTAGATCACCAAATCAACCTGGCCTAAATCTGCCTTGATCAAATCTAAAGTTTCCCTTTTCACTTCATTGGAAAAAGCATCACCATTGATACTTTTTGCATACAAGCCAGCCTTATGAGCTTCAGTTTCAAATGCAGCTGAATTGTACCATCCCGGGGAAGCTGTTTTTCCTTCTGTTGGAGGTTTTTCAAAAAACACACCTATCGTTCCGGCGTCAGAACCAAAAGCACTTGTAATTCTTGAAGCGAGACCAAATCCAGTCGAAGCTCCAATTACCAGAACCTTTTTAGCGCCCTCGATCTTGCCTTTGGATTTTACGTATTCAATTTGATTTTTAACATTTTGCTCAGCACCTTTTGGATGTGCAGTCAAGCAAATAAACCCTCTCATTCTTGGTTCTATGATCATAAGATATGTATTCTGTTTATATTCCGTTTTGCTTATTTTGTTGCAGTTCAATCAACAAATATAATTCAAAAAATTAGTTCAGCAAGGCTTTGGCGTGATTTATGGCCGAGTCGGAAATATCTTTTCCTGAAAGCATTTCTGCAATCTCAACCACCCTTTCGTCGTTTGTCAGCAGTTTCAATTCAGATTGGGTTTGGTTTCCAATCGTGGTTTTAAACACTTTGAAGTGTTCATTTCCTTTTGCCGCAATTTGCGGCAAATGGGTAATGGCAAAAACCTGCATGGCATTGCTCATTTGTTTCATGATTTCCGACATCTTATTGGCTATTTCACCAGAAACACCGGTATCTATTTCATCAAAGATGATGGTCGGAAGTTTTGAATATTGTGCCAGGATAGCTTTTACAGCCAGCATGATCCTGGACATTTCTCCTCCTGAGGCCACTTTTTTCAACATTCCAAAATCCGAACCCTTGTTGGCTGAAAATAAGAATTGTATCTCGTCCTTGCCATTTGAAGCAAAATTTTGAGTTTCTTTTACCTCTATGTTGAAGCGAGCATTCGGCATTCCCAATTGTTCCAGGAAATAGATCAGTTTTTCCGACAGTACAGGAACTGCTTTCAATCGATTCTCCCTGATTGCAGTTGCTCGTACATTCAATTCAGATTCCTTGACTTCGATTGCCTCTTCAAGTTTTTTAATATCATTTTCCAGATTATCAACAGAAACGACCTTGCCCTCCAATTGATCTTGAATTTCAAGCAATTCATCAATCGTGGCAACCTGATGCTTCTTTTGAAGGCTGTACAACGTTTGCAATTTCTGATTGATCAACTCCAACTTTTCAGGATCATTGACCAATTTTTCAGACAGCACATTGATTTCAGAAACAATATCATCCAACTCGATTGCCATACTGTTCGTCCTTTCAAACAATACATTGTAATCTGCCGACATCGAAGTAATTTTTTGCAGGGAAGCCTTGATCTCCTTCAGATTTTGCAAGACTCCAAATTGCTCTTCATTGGCAATTGCCAAAGACTTGTCAAGATTTTCTTTAATGAATTCAACATTGTTCAATTGTTCGAACGTAGATTCGAATTCTTCCTGCTGCCCTGTGACCAATTTTGCCGCAAGCAGCTCTTCCAACAGGAAAGCATTGTAATCCTGCTCTTTTTTTGCCTCCTTTAATTCTGAAAACAAACTGGAAAGCTTGCTTTTGTCCTGCTTGTATGTTTTTAGAAGTGAAGCAAATTCCACAATCAAATCAAGATTTCCAGCAATGGCATCAATGATTTGAAACTGTATCTTCTCGTCTGATAATTCTTGCGTCTGATGCTGGGAATGAATGTCAATCAAAAAAACACCCAGTTCCTGCAATTCATTCAAATTGACCGGACTGTCGTTTACAAAAGCCCGAGATTTTCCTGAAGATAGAATTTCCCTGCGGATAATCGTGTGGTCTTCGTAATCCAAGTCATTTGCGTCAAAAAAAGGCTTCAGGTTGTATTTTGAAATATCAAACTGTGCTTCGATTACACATTTTTCTTCCTTGTCCTTAAGAGAAGTCAAATCAGCTCTTTTTCCCAGGACCAACCCCAATGCACCAAGAAGGATCGATTTTCCTGCTCCGGTTTCGCCAGTAATAACAGAAAATCCTTTAGAAAAATCAATTGATAATTTTTCTATCAGGGCAAAATTTTTAATGGATAATGAGCTAAGCATCTAAGGAAATTAAATATTTAAATTCAGCATTTTATTGTTACCAAAAATAGCTTATTAAAATTTAATGGAAGACCATTTCGAGGAATTGATCGGTGAAAATTTATTCAAACTATCTACCAGATCAGCAATGGCGATCTGAGGTCCTCCAGAAAAAACAGATTGTATTTCATCTGCCTTGGCATCAAAGAATACTCTGGTCAAGAATGCATTTGGACGAGCCGAATAAACTTTGTTCAAGGAAATAATTGCTTCTTTCACCTTTTCTTTTCCACCTTTCACGTCCTGGTTCATTACATCCAGACCTCTTGAATGATAATTATACATCGCAGTCCTGATGTCTTCAAAAGTTCCGGACATCAGCTCATTGGTCAGCATAAAACGTGTTTGATTTCCATCTGCCTGGCTCCATCCCTTATAATTCCCGCTTTGTGCCAGGCTTCCAATTTCCTGTGCAGTCCTGAAATAATCAGAACCTCCAAGAGGCGAGAAAGTATCAGCATCAATCCCTATGATCACATAAGAATAGAAAGCCATAATCGACACAAGATTTGAATCGAAACTATTAGGGTTAAAAATCAAATTCTCGTATTCAATATACCTGAAATTGAAATCCTTGTCATTGAAATTAAAAACCGGGGACGAATAAGTTGAATTATAAACCGGCCGGGACGAACTCACTTGGATGGTCGCCACAAACTGATCAGAACCATAGCTTGAAACATTGATCACCATTGCACAATCAATCTTTTCACTTTGCTTGTAAGGCTTGTTGGTCCATTTAGTATTGTTTACAAATTCATTGAGGGATCTTTCCAGTGTCTTAAATATGGGCTGGTTGGAATTCGTCAAGGTCTGGGTATTGATTTGAACTTTGCAATTCAATTCCTGAGCCTGTATAAATCCAGAAAACAATAGGAAGAAATAAATTATTTTACGCATGATAATGTGCTATTACTTTATTTAAAATATCATCTGCAACCGCTTCCTTCGATTTCAATTCCATTGGTTCGATATTAAAATCCTTGTCAATGAAAGTAATCTTGTTGGTAGGCTTGCCAAAACCCGCACCATCATCCTGAAGCGAATTCAGAACGATCAAATCTAGGTTTTTTTTCTGAATTTTAAGCTTTGCATTTTCAATTTCATTTTCCGTTTCCAATGCAAAACCTATCAGGAACTGATTTTTCTTGACTTCACCCAAAGAAGCCAAGATGTCCTTGGTTTTTTCCAGTTCTATATTAAAACTGTGTTCTGCCTTTTTTATTTTCTGTACTGCAACATTTTTTGGTCTGTAATCTGCAACGGCTGCCGCAGAAATGGCAACATCAACATCCTTGTAATAAGAATGACAGGCATCATACATTTCTTGGGCTGAAACAACCCTGACCATCTCAATTCGATTATCCGAAAGGCTGAAATGTGTCGGTCCTGTAATTAAAATGACATTTGCACCAAGATCAGCTGCAGATTTAGCAATATCGAATCCCATCTTACCTGAAGAATGATTCCCAATAAAACGAACAGGATCAATGGCTTCGTAAGTTGGTCCGGCAGTAATCAATATCTTCTTGCCCCTCAGGGGTAATTTCGAACTTAAATCACTTTCAAGAAAAGCCATAATATTCTCAGGCTCTGCCATTCTTCCTTCTCCAGAAAGCCCGCTTGCCAATTCGCCTATTTCAGCCGGAATCATAGTGTTTCCAAATTGTTTCAGCGCATTAAAACTTGCAATTGTCGAAGGGTGCTTGTACATATCCAAATCCATCGCAGGCGCGAAATAGACCGGACATTTGGCCGACAAATAGGTAGCGATAAGGAGATTATCGCAATTTCCTGTAGCCATTTTAGACAATGTATTGGCCGTTGCCGGAGCAATAACAATCAAATCAGCCCAAAGACCTAATTCAACGTGATTGTTCCAAACCGCATTTTCATCGTCTTCATTATAAAAGGTGGAGTGTACAGGATTTTTTGAAAGTGTGGAGAGCGTAAGTGGTGTTACAAAATCCTTGGAAGCAGGAGTCATGATCACTTGGACCTGTGCTCCTGCTTTTATAAAAAGTCTTACTAAAGTTGCAGTTTTATATGCGGCAATTCCACCAGAAACTCCCAGTACTATTTTTTTTCCGCTTAAAACCGACATACTTATTTTATTTTGTAGAATCTCTGTGGTAGATTTTATTGTCTAACCATTCTTGAACCGCCAAAGCATGTGGCTTGGGCAATTTTTCATAAAATTTGGAAACTTCGATTTGTTCCTTGTTTTCGAAGATTTCTTCCAAACTATCATTATAAGTAGCAAATTCCTCCAATTTCTCCGTCAATTCTTTTTTAATTTCAGAGTTGATCTGGTTTGCCCTTTTAGCCATAATCGTGATTGCTTCATACACATTACCGGTAGGCTCTTCAATTACAGTCTTGTTGTAAGTGATCGTGTTAACCGGAGCATTCGTCTTTTTTAAATCCATGACTTTTTTTTATTTTGAAAATTGTTTTAAATCTGTTTCTATTCTTGCCAACATATCATCGGCTTTTGATTTGAATTCGGTATTGGCATTGAATTTCATCAAGTTCAAGTAAGCTGTCTTTGCAACATTCAAACGTTCCACTTTCTTGCTTTCAATACTATTTATCGCCAATTGATAAGCTGAATCAAATTTATAATACAGGGCTTTCTCTTTGTAAGGAGTTCCTGGGAAATCTATGATGAAATTATCCAAGACCACCAAGGCCGCCTTATGGTCCGAAATTGTATTGTACTGTTTTGCGATCTCGAAAGATTTCTTTTCTAATTTCTCCCTCAGATCCTTTACGATGACATTCGCTTCGGCAAGGTATTGGGAATCCGGATATTCATTGATAAAAGCCTGCAATTTATCAATTGCCTTATAAGTATCAATTTGATCGAGACTGTACCGCGGTGATAATTTGGAAAAACTGATTGCCGCAAGATAAGCCGCCTCTTCCTTCTTTTCACTTTTCGGATAGCTTGAAACAAAGCTTTCAAACTGATACCCTGAAGAATAATACTGTTTTGTCTTGTAAAATGATTGCGCATACATATAAAACATCTTCTCTGCTTGGGGCTTGCCCCTGTAAGAAGGTGCTATCTGCTCAAACAATCGGATTGCTTTTGCATAATGACCTTTTTCATATTGTCTTGTTGCAACATCAAATTTCACTCCGATATCTTCTGATTTCAATGCTTTTTGAAACTCACTACAAGAAGTGAAGACAATAAGAACAAGTAGAATAGAAATAAATTTCTTCATTATAAAAGTTAGGTTTTATTATTCATTAAGGCATTCTCACCTTTCTTTAAAACCAACTGCAAATTTAGTGATTAATTGCAGACTACAAAACATTTTTTTTATAGCGGTTCTCGTCTTTAAAAAAGGAGAAAAATCAAACTTAAAACGATGTGTTCTAAATATTATTTTGGTGTTGGGATCGGGCTTGTGAAATTTTTCATTTCATTATCAAACAAGTACAAACCTCCTTTATCATCTCCGATAAGATTGATCTTATCTAGTATATATCGGGCATTCGCTTCTTCTTCTATCTGCTCTGCAACATACCATTGAAGGAAATTATGAGTAGCATAATCCCTCTGATCCAAGCTGATTCCGACCAAATCATTGATACTTTCTGAAACTTTGATTTCGTGTTCCAAAAGTTGCTTGAACAGAACCTTGTAGCTGGACAAATCCAAAACCGGTTCTACGGTTCCTGAAATTTTCGCCTGACCACCTCTTTGGTTGATGTATTTCACCAATTTCAACATGTGCAATCTTTCTTCTTCTGATTGGGCAAACATGAAAGTCGATATTCCTTCAAAACCCTGAACTTCTGCCCAGGAAGCCATTGCCAAATAAATCTGAGAAGAATCTCCTTCTACTTTAATTTGCCTGTTTAATGCGTCTTGTATAGTTTGTGATAACATAATTTCGTGTTTTTAAAGTTAAGCTGTAACAGCTGCTGTAATATTTCTTGTAAATTCTGTAATCCTGTCGGACAAATCCTGATTGACAGACACCAAAGGCAATCTAACCGTGTTTTCCGACAAGCCTAAAGCTTTATGGACTTCCTTGATTCCAGCCGGATTCCCTTGCTCGAAAATCATATCAATTGAATCCGCAATCTGATAATGCAATTCATAAGCTTCATCTACTCTTCTTTCAAGTCCCAAACGAACCATTTCTGAAAACTGTTTTGGAAAACCTTCACCAATTACCGAAATAACTCCTGCTCCTCCAGCCAAGACCATTGGCAATGTTACCATATCATCTCCTGAAATCACAAGAAAATCTTTTGGCTTTGTCTGGATCAGCTTCATTGCCTGGACAATATCGCCGGCCGCCTCTTTAATTGCAATTACGTTTTTGAAATCATTTGCCAAACGGATAACTGTTGAAGGCAAAACATTGCTTGCGGTTCTTCCAGGAACATTGTATAAGATCACAGGGACCGGAGATGCCTTTGCAATGGCACTGAAATGCTGGTAAATTCCTTCCTGCGTTGGCTTGTTGTAATATGGAGAAACCGACAAGATGGCTGAAAAATCAGAAAAATCCCTTGTTTTTAATTCTTCGACCACTTGTGCGGTATTGTTTCCACCAACACCAAGAACCAAAGGCAATCTTCCCTTGTTGGCCTCAACGATTGTCTTTATCACCAGTTCCTTTTCGTCATTGGTCAAGGTGGCCGGTTCTCCAGTTGTCCCTAAAACAACAAGATATTCAACACCTCCATCAATTACAAAATTGACAATTCTTACCAAAGCTTCGGTATCTACCGAGAAATCTTTCTTGAACGGAGTAACAAGTGCAACGCCTGTTCCAACAAATGATTGCATAATTATATTTTGTTTAAAATTCTTAGATACTTGAATAATTCACTGCTGAAAACTTCAAAATTTTCCGCATTTGTATTGATCATAAAATGGTTCAATCTTTTATCAATCGTAGAAAAACCAACTTTAAAAATGGCTTTGGATTGCTGGGTTGCCAATAACAGTGGTGCTTTTGTTACATCATAATAACTAATCAGCATATCGAAAGGCTTGGATAAGAAATCGGTCGCTTCCTGTTGTTGAATTTCACCATTCCAACTCACATCTTTCATACTGAACGAAGGAAATCTCAACACTTCATTCTTTTTGAATTTATCTTTATAAACCAACAATTTAATATTGTTCTGGCTGATATCGTTCTTGATCAGTTCTTTGATTAAATTTTCTTTTTCATTGAAATAACTCTCGTCAACTATAATTCCTACAGTATTTATTTTCTCGTTAGAAAAATTACTGTTAACATTAAACACGCTATTTTTTAACTTTCTTTTTAAGAAAAAATTCTTCAAAAAATTTAAAAACATACTACTTTTACTTGAATTACAAAATTACTTAAACTAAGTCGCATTTCAGATGGTAAATCTAAAAAAGTCTAACTTCTTATCGCATCATTTTGTTTTATTCTTAACATTTATTTTCTTGATTTCTTGCGGAGAAAAGAAAAATTTTATCACTAGAATAGAAGGAAAACAAATTGCGATTACCAATACGACACCTGAAGTCTCAGACCCGATTACCAGCGAGCAGTCTAGGCAAATTGAAAATTTCATTAAACCTTACAGGGAAAAAATCGACAGAGATATGGATGAAGTGTTGGCTTACGCTCCAGAAACCTTGGAAAAAAGCAAAGGCGAATGGCAAACCACGATCGGAAATCTCCAAGCAGATATCACCTTGGCAAGTGCAAACAAGATTTTCAAGGCGAGAGAAAATAAATCCGTAGACGTCTGCTTGTTGAATCACGGCGGGATTCGTTCGGTTATCAGCAAAGGAAATGTAACAACCCGGACTGCTTATGAATTAATGCCTTTTGAGAACAGCCTGGTTGTCGTAGCACTGAAAGGGGAACAGATCATGGAAATGGTCGACTACATCATAAAAGAAAAAAAACCACATCCTTTGGCGGGATTGACTTTTGTCATTGACAAAAACAATACGGCAAAAAACATCTGGATTAGTGGGAATCCTGTTGACGTGGAGCAAATCTATTATGTTGCCACAAATGATTATTTGTACAATGGCGGTGACAGTATGAATTTCTTTAAAAAAGGAATTCACCTTTATGACTTGGATTACAAATTGAGAAATGTTTGGATCGATTATTTCAAGGAAGTGGATACTATTCCTGTAATCAGGGACGAAAGAATTAGAAAAGAGTAGCAAATCAGACCTATTTGTTCCTTAAAAAAACAACAATGAAAAGAAGAGATTTTATACATAAGACAGTTGCAAGCTCTGCTCTTTTGGCTTTGCCAAGCGTGCCCCTGATGTCGTTTGATGCGCCAACAAAAGTAAAACACCTTACAATTTTACATACGAACGATGTTCACAGCCATATTGATCCTTTTCCTGCCGATGATGCAAAAAATCCTAATATGGGTGGCGTTTCGCGACGTTCGGCTTTAGTCGAAAGCATCCGGAAAGAGAATCCGAATGTATTGCTGCTGGATGCTGGTGATATCTTTCAAGGAACACCTTACTTTAATTATTATGGTGGAGAATTGGAATTCAAGCTTATGAGCATGATGAAATACGACTTGGCAACGATGGGAAATCACGATTTCGACAATGGAATTGATGGATTTTATTCCCAATTGCCTAATGCAAGTTTTGAGTTTGTTTCCGCAAATTACGATTTCAGGAATACGGTTTTGAACGATATTGTAAAACCCTACAAGATATTCGTAAAAGACGGAATCAAGATTGGTGTTTTCGGTCTGGGCGTTCAGCTCGAAGGTTTGGTGGACAAGAAGAATTACAAGGAAACTGTTTATAAGGATCCGAAAGAGACAGCCCAAGAAATGACCCGCATCCTGAAAGAAGAAAAGCGTTGCGACCTGGTTATCTGCTTGTCACATCTGGGTTATCATTACAAAAACGATCCGGAGAAAATTTCTGATTTGAATCTGGCAAGACTCACGAAGGACATTGACCTGATCATTGGCGGACACACCCATACCTTTCTGGACAAGCCAACAATTGTGAAGAACCTGGAAGGGAAGGATGTATTGGTAAACCAGGTGGGATGCTACGGAATCAATCTCGGTCGGATTGACTTCTATTTTGACGCCGACAAGAACAAAACGAATCAGGGAAGAACCATTATTGTTTAACACGGGGCGAACAGATTTTTTTGTTACCTACTCCAGCATCGCAATAAAATCATCTTCGGAAATTATCGAAACGTTCAATTTGGTTGCTTTTTCTAATTTTGCGGGCCCCATATTATCTCCCGCAACTACATAGTCGGTTTTTGCAGAGATGGAACTTCCAACTTTTCCTCCGTTATCTTCGATTGCCTTTTTCAAATCATCACGGGAGAATTTTGTAAAGACTCCGGAAACCACGAAGGTTTTTCCAACCAACTTATCTGTGGCATCTGGATTAAAAATTGTCTTCGCCTCCAACTGGACACCATAGCCTCTCAGCCTGTTTATAAGGGTCTGATTCTCCGTATTCTCAAAAAACTCAACGACACTTTGCGCTATCCGTTCTCCGATTTCATCAACCAGGATCAAATCCATCAGGCTGGCATTGCCCAGATTGTCTATATTCTGATAATGTTTCGCCAGTTTTTTGGCAACCGTCTCCCCGACATAGCGGATCCCCAATGCAAACAAGACACGTTCAAAGGGCACTTCTTTGGATTTCTCGATTCCATTGACCAAATTTTCGGCCGATTTTTGCGCCATTCTTTCCAAAGGGATCACATCTGCAATCGTCAAATCGTATAAATCGGCATAGTTATGCACCAAGTTATTATTGAACAGCAAGGCAACCGTTTCACCACCCAAACCTTCAATATCCATCGCCTTTCTTGAAATATAATGCTGGATCCTGCCGATAATCTGTGGCGGGCACCCATAGAAATTCGGACAGTAATGCTGTGCTTCGCCTTCCTTTCTAATCAATTCGGTTTGGCATTCCGGACATTTTGTAATATAATTTGTCGGCAGCAGATCCAAGGAACGCCTTGTAAAATCCACGCCAATTATCTTCGGAATAATTTCTCCTCCTTTTTCCACAAAGACCTCATCTCCAACTCGTATATCCAGTTTCTCTATCTGGTCGGCATTGTGCAAGGACGCACGTTTCACAATAGTACCGGCCAATTGTACCGGCTCTAAATTGGCTACCGGCGTGATCGCCCCCGTACGGCCGACCTGATAGGAAATCGAATTCAATCTGGTCGAAACCTGTTCCGCTTTAAACTTGTAAGCAATTGCCCAGCGGGGCGATTTTGCAGTATAGCCCAATTCATCCTGGTAATGCAGATTATTAACTTTCACTACAACGCCATCCGTCTCATAAGGCAGCTCGTGACGATGGATGTTCCAATAATCGATGAATTCAAAAACTTCATCAATACTCCGTACCAGCCTGGCTTCTTTTGGCACTTTGAAACCAAAGTTCCTCGCCTTTTCAAGACTCTCAAAATGAGTCGCAAACTTTACATCATTTCCAATAAAAGTATACAACAGGCAATCCAGAGGACGTTTTGCGACTTCGGCACTATCCTGTAATTTCAAACTCCCGGAAGCTGTATTTCTCGGGTTTGAATAAGGAGTTTCACCACTTTCAAGCAATTCCTGATTCATTTTTGCAAACCCTTCCAGAGGCAGGATAATTTCTCCCCGAATTTCAAAACTATCCGGATAATCACCTTTCAATTGCAACGGAACTGAACGAATCGTCTTGATGTTATTCGTCACTTCATCACCTTGAAACCCATCACCACGGGTAACGGCACGTTTCAACTTTCCGTGTTCGTAGGTCATTGAAATCGAAGCCCCATCATATTTTAATTCACAGCTATACTCCAACGGGACATCGCCCAACATCTTCTGGATCCTCTTTTCCCAATCCAGCACATCTTCTTTTGAATAGGAATTATCCAACGAATACATCCTATTCTTATGGACAATGGTTTGAAAGTTCTTGGTGATCATTCCACCTACTCTTTGCGTCGGCGAATTCTCATCAAAAAACTCAGGATGCTTGTTTTCCAAATCCTGAAGCTCTTTCAGCCTGACATCGAAATCATAATCGGAAATCGTAGGATTATCCAAGACATAGTAATTATGATTGTGCAGATTGAGCTCTTCGCGTAAAGATTGGATGGTTTTCTGAATGTCCATAAAAAAAGAAATTGGCTATTTTAGTTCCTGTAAACAGAGCACTAAAATAACCAATTTATGGTAAATATCCCGATAAATTTATGCTTCAATAATGGAAATAATCTGCTTGTACAATTGTCCGTCACTCAAGAAAGCACCTTGTTGGATCAATTGAAAAATCGAAGCATTTCGCTCTTCCGTAAATTCCTTGTTACCCACTTTCATTTCTACATTTTCAGTAAACATATTGTCGCTCAACCATTGCAATCCGTCCTTGGTCAGGAAATCAATTTCTGGGTTCAAAGCTTTCAATACTATTGAATGCACGTGCGTTTCCTTGCAATGAAAAAGGAAAATATAATTCTTGGAAAAATGCTCCAGGTATTCGGCCCTTGTCAGAACGCCTTCCCAGATCAAATCTGAAAAAACATCCAATTCTTGCTCGGCCACTTGCGGCTGCTCCTCTTTGATCTTGTCCCATTCTGCCTTATCAATTGATTGGGTTGCCAGGAAATTTACAAATTCAGGATGCAATTCTTCGAATTGCTCTTTTGTCAATCTTGTGTATTTCATACTATTATTTGCCACGAAGACACTAAGACTCGAAGTATCTTCAAATTAATTAAGTTTCCAAAAAAAAAATCCCGACTTTCATCGGGATTTGATCTTTCAAGTTGAAAATATTATTTTTCAGCTACGATTTCGTAAGGTAATTCAACGATTACATCTCTGTGCAATCTAACGCTGGCAGTATATTTACCGGTACGTTTAACGATTCCAGAAGAAATGAATTTTCTGTCAATTTCTTGACCACCTTTTGCCAAAGCTTCAGCGATGTCAATATTGGTTACAGAACCAAATAATTTCTCACCACCTGCTTTTGCAGAAATTTTAATTTCGATCGCTTTCAAAGTTTCAGCCAAAGCTTTTGCATCAGCAACCACTTTTGCTTCTTTGTGTGCTCTTTGTTTCAGGTTTTCAGCCAATACTTTCTTTGCAGAAGGCGTAGCCAAAGATGCGAATCCTTGAGGAATCAAGAAGTTACGTCCGTAACCTGGCTTCACAGAAACCACATCATCTTTAAATCCTAAATTTTGTACGTCTTGTTTTAATATAAGTTCCATGTTGTTGTCCTTATTATAGAAGTTAGGTTCCCTTTGAGGAGAAACCAACAACTGTTGATTTTAAATTATTTTAATAAATCGGCCACGTATGGCATCAAAGCCAAGTGACGAGCTCTTTTTACTGCTACTGACACTTTTCTTTGGTATTTCAATGAAGTTCCAGTTAAACGACGTGGAAGAATTTTTCCTTGCTCGTTAACGAATTTCAATAAGAAATCTGCATCTTTATAATCGATGTATTTGATTCCAGATTTTTTGAAACGACAATACTTTTTAGTTTTGTTTGTTTCTATGTTCAAAGGCGTTAAATATCTGATATCTCCGTCTTTTTTTCCTGAAGCTGATTGTTGTAGGGTTGCCATAATAATTACGCTTTAGCTGCTTTTAGTTTTGCTCTTCTTCTTTCTGCCCAAGAGATTGCGTGTTTGTCAAGACTTACAGTCAAGAAACGCATAACTCTTTCGTCACGTCTAAATTCAGTTTCAAAAGCAATCAAAACCTCTCCTGACACTTTGAATTCGAATAAATGGTAAAAACCACTTTTTTTGTTTTGGATTTCGTAGGCCAATTTTTTTAGTCCCCAATCCTCTTTTGATACCATCTCTGCTCCTCTACTCGTAAGAAAATCTTCGAATTTGCTTACTGTTTCCTTTACCTGTACTTCAGATAAAACGGGATTCAAGATGAAAACAGTCTCATAATGATTCATAATAATGTATTTTATTTGTTATAAAATTGGGTGCAAAAGTAACCATTTATTTTAATCCTGCAAGCACGATCTGCAAATATTCGATGAATTGCAATTTTTTTCAAAAAAAATAGCAGCCGTATTAAAAAAAAAATATACTTTTAAATTTTTCCAAAATTCCTCAGATATTTATGAAGCTTAGTTGTGTTATTGTGGACGATAGTTCAATCCAACGAATGATTGTTAGTAAATTAGCAAACAATCATCCTAACCTGAATCTTGTTGGCGAATTTTCAAATGCAATCGAGGCAAAAAACTTTATGTCTTACACCTCCATCGACTTGTTATTTCTGGATGTTGAAATGCCCATCGTGAGCGGGTTTGATTTTTTGGATAATTTAAAAGTGAAGCCTCAGGTGATTTTTATCACTTCAAAGCCTGAATACGCTGTAAAAGCGTTCGATTATGATGCGACCGATTATTTACAGAAACCCATAACTGCTGTTCGTTTTGAAGCTTCCGTAAAACGAGCCTTGAACATGCAGGCACTAATCAACGAAAGCCTTGAAGAAGATGGCGACCATATTTTCATAAAGAGCAAGCTCAAAAAACTGAAAGTATTTACCGCCAAGATAAAATGGGTTGAGGCCTATGGCGATTATGTGAAGGTAATTACCGATGACGAAAACCATCTGGTCCTGTCTACGATGAAAGCTTTTGAAAACGATCTTCCAAAGGATAAATTCATACGCGTCCACAAATCATTTATCGTAAACATTGACAAGATCGACAAATTCAACAGCAAATTCGCAGAAATTGGAGCCTCGAAAATTCCTTTAAGTCGAAATAAAAAGGAAGAACTCAAAAAAGCAATCGAGGTTTCTCAATAAAAATCGACATTCACGATAACCTTTATAGCCCTGTATTGGGCAACCGCTTCAAAACTGTTCAGGATTTTCTGGACATTTTTTTTGGCCGCTCCTATTGAGGACTGTTGTGGAATCTTGACCATGATAGTCCGGATGTATTCGTTCCTGATCCTGCCAACAGGCGGTTCTTCGGGACCCAGGACAGGCAGGTCCAAATTCTGATTCAAAACCTGATACAGCCACATCGAACCTTCTTTCAACTTATCGAAATCACGGTGCTTGAGCGTCAACTTTATCAGACGGAAATAGGGCGGATACTTGTAAATCCTCCTTTCATATAATTGCTCGTTGTACATTCCAATAAAATCATTATTGGTAACCTGTTGAATGGTATTGTGATCTGGATTATAAGTCTGGATGATTACTTTTCCGCGTTTTTCCGATCGTCCGGCCCTTCCCGCAACCTGTGTCATCATCTGGTAGCTTCTTTCAAAAGCGCGAAAATCCGGATGATACAGCATGTTATCGGCATTCATGATCCCAACCAGGGAAACATTGTCAAAATCCAAACCTTTGGCCAGCATCTGGGTTCCGACCAGGATGTCGATTTCCCGGTTTTTGAAACTGTCGATGATCTTTTCAAAACCGAATTTTCCACGTGTAGTATCCTGGTCCATCCTTCCAATTTTATAACTTGGAAAGAGCTGGATCAATTCCTGCTGGATCTGCTCCGTACCGAAACCCTTTGTAGTCAGGTCGACACTCGAGCAATTATGACAATTCGTTGGATTCGCCATCGAATAGCCGCAATAATGACAGCGTAATTGATTCTTATGCTTGTGATACGTCAAGCTCACATCGCATTGCTGGCATTGCGGAACGTGGCCACAAGTCATGCACTCCACAACAGGCGAAAATCCCCGGCGGTTTTGAAACAAGATGATCTGCTCGCCCAGCGACAAAGCTTCGGTGATATTTTCAATCAGCACATCGCTGAAATGTCCCGTCATCCTTTTACGAAAATACTTGTCCTTCAGATCCACCAGTTCAATTTCAGGCATCATCACATTTCCGAACCTTTCCGAGATTTCCACAAGACCGTATTTTTCCGACTTTGCATTGAAATAGGTCTCGATGCTTGGCGTTGCCGAACCCAGTACCACTTTCGCCTTGTGCGAATTTGCCAAGACTATCGAAGCATCACGGGCGTGGTATCTTGGTGCCGGATCTGATTGCTTGAAGGTTTGCTCGTGTTCCTCATCCACGATGACAAGCCCTAGATTATTGAAGGGCAAAAATAAAGCCGACCTCGCTCCTATTACGATTTGCGCCTTTTCAGAATCCTGCAACAGCTGATTCCAGACTTCCACCCGTTCATTGTTACTGTATTTCGAATGGAAAACGGCCACCTTATTTCCAAAATAAGCCGTCAACCTGCTCACCAATTGCGTGGTCAGGGCAATTTCCGGAAGAAGATATAGGATCTGTCTTTCCTGTTTCAAATACTCCTCAATAAGCTTGATGTAGATTTCCGTTTTTCCACTCGAGGTCACGCCGTGCAAAAGCGTCACTTCTTTTGTTTCGAAACTGGAAACAATCGCATCGAAGGCAGCTTGCTGTGCCGTGCTTAAAGCCAGATCGTTTTCTTTTTGATTTTCATCAAAATTAACCCTGTCGGTTTGAATATGGTATTCTTCGAATATCTCTTTATCGATCAAGGCCTTTATGACAACAGAAGTTGAACCAGAAGCTTCCATCAACATTTTTACAGAAACCGGCTTGTTCCTTTCGGCAGCCGTCAATTGAAAATAGCCCAACACGATTTCCTTTTGCTTGCTGGCATTTTTCAGCATATCCAGCAATTGCCCCAGGCCTTTGTCCGTATTGAATTTTTGATGCAGGCGAACATATCGGGTAAGTTTCGGCTTGTAAATCTCAGACATTTCTTCTTCCAGGAAAAGGATATTCCTGCTGATCAGCTTTTGGACAACCGGCAGTACATTTTTCTTGCCTAGGATCGCAACAATATCTTGAATTTTCAACGAAGATTGATGTTGCAATGCCTCGTAGATTAGAAACTCTTCATCCGAAAGCCAAGCTTCATCCACAAATGATCCTGTCTTTTGGGAAATAATGGTTTCACTTTCCAGTAAAAGGGCCGATGGCATTGCCCCCCTGTAAACATCTCCGATCGCACACATGTAGTAGGAGGCAATCCATTGCCAATGCGCAATCTGAATTTCATTTACTATAGGAGACTCATCCAGGATCTGATGAATCTCTTTAGCGTCGTATAAAGCAGGTTCGTTTTGATGGATGTCAACAACAAGTGCGGTATATATTTTATTTTTACCAAACGGAACGGCAACCCTGAAACCTTTTTCAAGATAATCATATTCAGCTTTTGAAACCGAATACGTAAAGGTCTTGGAGAGTGAAAGCGGTAAGATTACTTCGATGAAATGCATTGCGGGAAGTTAGAAATTTGAAGTTGTAATTCAGAAGGCAGAACTTTAACCGCAGTTCTTCTTTATGATTTTAAGCTTCATTGATTTTACAGGGTAATTGAAAACAAAAAGACAAAATTAGGAAATCTATTTCACACGGTGCCAATACTGCGTGCGCCCAAACAGTGAAATTCCGATATAGCCCCTGATCTTGAGCTTGTCTTCATTTTCCAGATTGATGTAGCATTTGTATAGTTTTCCGTGTTTTGGATCCAAGATATGCCCCCCGTTGTATTCCTCTCCCTCTTTTATCAAGTTTTTTATAATGGTCAAACCTAAAATGGGTTTGTCTTTATCTTCGCCTGGACATTTTTCGCACTTTTTATTTTTGTCTTTTGGAATCAGGATTTCGATTATCTTTCCGTAAATCTTTCCGTCTTCTTCATAGATCTCCACTATCCCGAGTGCCTTTCCTGTCTCGTCGTCTATGGACTTCCATTTTCCGAGGACGGTTTTCTGGGCATACGTTGACGTGAGGAACAATGTGACAATTAATACAAAAAATTTCTTCATGACCGAAATGTTTTAGCCCCGATTGCAATAAAAATCCTTTTCTTTTTTTCTTTAAAAAAGAAAAGATTGGAGTGGAAAGCGGGAAATAGCTCCTAATTAAACAAATTTCTTCTTTTTAACCTGTTGATCGTGGCATTGAGTTCGAAACCCAATAAAAGGATCATGCAGTTCAACCAAATATAGAACATCATGATCAAGAGTGTCCCAATAGAACCATAAAGTTCGTTGTATTTTGAGAAACGCACCACCCAGATCCCGAAAGCATAGGAGGATAAAATAATGAGTATCGTAGTAAATACGGAGCCTATCGAGATGAATGAATTCTTTTTTGTCTCCCTTGTCCCAAATTTAAAAAGTATGGACGTTGTCACCAAAATCATCAACATGAAGAAGATGTAACGACCGATGACGATGATCTGGATGTTGTCATTGAGAACGTCCTGGAGCTTGATTTTCTGGATGAAAACCTCAAAGATTACGATGGTTGCCACGGTAACAATCAGCAGAAAAGTCAACAACAACGACATTCCGAGTGCCACGAAATATTGCCTGAAGAAGCCTCTTTTTAAAATTACGTGGTGCGAATTTTCAAAACCTCCAAGTATGGCATTCAAGCCGTTCGCCATCAGGAAACTCGACAACAGGAAACCCGAGGAAAGCAATCCCTGGTAACTGTTGTTCAAGATATCATTGATGATGGATGAAATGGCTTCGAAAGTATTGGGCGGAACGCTTTCTTCTACAAATTGAAGAAAATCCTGCTGGAATCCTTCGATTGGAATAAAAGGAATCAAGTTCAATATGAAAAGTGCAAATGGAAAAAGCGCCATAAAGAAACTGAATGCAATGGCTCCGGCCCGGTACGAAATAGCACCCTGTGCAATCCCGATTCCGTATATTTCGAGCAAATCGTAAAGCGACAAACCTTGGAGCCAAGGCAATTTTACCTTCTGGGCAAGATACATCAGGTTTCTTACAACAGGTATCTTTTTAATCTTACTTTCGATTTCCTGGCTCATTATTTATCTCTTAAATGGCTTTTAAACTCAAGTCCATATTGTAAATCGAATGCGTCAGGGCTCCTGACGAAATATAATCCACACCGCATTCTGCATAATTCCTGATCGTGTTTTCATTGATGTTTCCTGAAGATTCTGTCAGGCATTTATCTCCGATCAGGGCAACTGCTGTCTTGGTATCCTCGAAATTGAAGTTGTCAATCAGAATCCGGAAAACACCTTCGGACTCAAGGATTTCCTTGATCTCATCCAGATTCCTGGCTTCGACAATTATCTTCAGATCAAGATTGTTCTGCAGCAGATAGTCCTTCGTTTTTTCAATTGCTTTTGTAATTCCGCCTGCAAAATCATTGTGATTGTCTTTCAGCATCACCATATCGTACAAGGCAAAGCGATGGTTTTCTCCGCCACCGATTTTCACCGCCCACTTTTCGGGAGCCCTGAAGCCCGGAGTGGTTTTGCGCGTGTCTAGGATTTTAGTTTTTGTCCCGTCCAGCAACTGGACGTATTTGTTGGTTTTTGTCGAAATGGCACTCATCCTTTGCATGGAATTCAGGACAACGCGTTCCGATTTCAATATGGATTGCGAGCTTCCCTCGACGTGAAAAACAATATCGCCATACTTTACAGGAGTTCCGTCGCTGATAAAGGTTTCAACTTTTAAATCGGGATCGACATGATTGAAAATCATCTTGGCAAATTCTACTCCCGCAATAATTCCATCTTCCTTGACAAGCAATTTGGCTTTTCCTCTTGCAGAGGCTGGAATACAGGCTAATGAACTGTAATCTCCAGGGCCGACATCTTCCCTGATTGCGTTTTCGATGATTGATTTTAATTCGTCTTGAAATTGAGTTTCCGAAATCATAGCGTTATTTAATTGTAGTGCTAAAATACAAAAAAGCCTTTAGGTTTAATGAAACGGTGGTTTTATATTCTGAGAAAGTTATTTTTGCCTGCAAACGGATAAAACAGAAAAAACGTATTTTAGCAGAAAAGAAAGACAATGATAAAAACCATATTGATCATAGGGCTTGGCGGTGCGATTGGAAGCGTACTCAGGTACCTGACCTCCTTGTTTGTAGCTCGGTTCTGGGAAAATCATTTTCCTTTGGCAACCTTTATTACCAACGTCATCGGGTGTTTCCTGATTGGTCTTTTTATTGGCTTCTTAGAAAAACAGCAACTGGCCAACAGCGACTTGAAGTGGTTTCTAGTTACCGGATTCTGTGGCGGATATACCACATTTTCAACTTTTGGATACGAAAACTTCAATCTGCTGCAAAGTCAGAATTCCATAATGGCCTTTGCTTATATTGCCCTGAGTGTGATTATAGGTTTGCTGGCGGTGTGGTTTGGACTTTTTGTTGCAAAAATGTAATACAATATTTCAAAAAACCGTATTTTCGCATCCTATGAAAAACGAAGATATAGAAGCAGTTAAAGAATTGCTATCGACCCCTAAAAAAATTGCTATCATTCCACACAGAAGTCCGGATGGAGACGCGATGGGCTCTACACTTGGATTATACCATTTCCTTTTACAGTTAAACCATCAGCCGGTTGTGATTGCCCCAAATGAATTTCCTGAATTTCTAGCCTGGCTTCCTTCTTCGGAAACCGTCTTGATTTTTGAAAAGGACAGGGAAAATTCAACCAAGATCCTTCAGGAAGCCGATTTGATTTTCACGCTTGATTTCAATGCCCTGCACCGTGTTGGCGAAATGGAAAATATTCTGAACAAGCTCGAGGTTCCGTTCATAATGATCGACCACCACCAAAAGCCGGACGATTACGCAAAGTACATGTATTCGGATACAGCCTATGGTTCAACTTGTGAAATGTTATACCATTTTATTGTTCTTCTCGGACACAAAAACCTGATCGACAAGACTGTTGCTACTTGCATTTATACAGGAATTGTAACAGATTCCGGTTCTTTCCGTTTCCCTTCGACAACCAGCACGACGCACAGGGTCGTAGCCGATCTGATCGACATCGGGATTGAAAATGGCGAAGTCCATAATTCGCTGTTTGACAATAATTCCTATGACAGGTTGCGTCTTCTCGGACAGGCACTTCAAAACCTGAAACTTTTTCCAGAATATAAAACTTCCTACATCACGCTTTCTCAGAAAGAACTTGACACTTGTAATTATGTTAAAGGTGATACGGAAGGCATTGTAAATTATGGTTTGACCATAAAAGGAATTATTTTTACTGCTATTTTTATCGAACACAGGGACGAAAATATCATTAAAATTTCATTCCGTTCCCAAGGCAATTTCGATGTAAATCAATTTGCGAGAGAATATTTCAACGGTGGCGGGCACATTAACGCTGCGGGCGGAAAGTCGTATTTATCCTTGAAGGAAACGGTAAACAAGTTCGAAACTATTATCAAAACTATTACGATCAATAACGATGCATCCAAGTAAAAAAATAATACTCCTGGCCATTGGCACGCTTTTAGTAAGCTGTACCAAGCAACAAGCCAGAAAACCGATTTCTCAGGCTTCTGGAACTTTTATGAAGGAATCCGTGAAAAGAAACATAAAACTGATTGCTGGTGAGGAAGCGCTTATTGATTCTGTCATAAAAAGTAATCCGAAAGTGCAATACCACGCCTCGACAAAAGGATATTGGTATTTCTACGAAACCAAAAACACAACCGATACTGCCACTCCGAAAAGAGGCGACATCGCTTTTTTTGATTATGAAATCAAAGATCTGGAGGGAAATGTAATCTATTCTCAAATTGAGTTGAAACCACAGACCTACCTGGTAGACAAGCAGAACATCCTGATGGGATTGCGTGATGGGATCAAGTTGATGAAAAAGAATGAAAAGGTAACCTTCCTTTTCCCATCGCATATGGGATTCGGGTACAGGGGTGACAATGACCGAATCGAACCAAATTTGCCAATCGTATGTACCGTTACCCTGAGGGATTTCAAACCGGATGACAGGCCAAAAGTTCCGACAAAACCAAAAACGGAAGACACTAAAGTTATAGAAACTGAAACCAAACCTGAATAGTAAATTTTAAAACAATGAAAAAAAGATTATTTCTGTTATTGATCGTAGCAACAACATTTTTCTCTTGCAAGGACAAGTACAGCGAACTTCCTGACGGATTGTATGCTGAGATTGTGACTTCAAAAGGCGATATCATCCTTGAGCTTGAATACGAGAAAGCACCTGTGACGGTAGCCAATTTTGTAACATTGGCTGAAGGAAAAAACACTTTCGTAAATGAAAAATTCAAAGGAAAGCCTTTTTATAATGGCTTGAAATTCCACCGCGTGCTGCAAAATTTCATGATACAAGGCGGCGATCCTCTGGGAAATGGTTCCGGAGACACAGGATATAAATTCAAGGATGAGATTACAGATTTGAAACACGATGGCCCAGGAACTTTATCAATGGCCAATTCCGGACCTGCAACCAACAGCAGCCAGTTTTTCATCACGCACGTGGAAACGCCTTGGCTGGATGGAAAGCACACTGTTTTTGGCCACGTGGTAGAAAACGGAATGGAAACTGTCAACAAGATCGTTCAGGACGATACGATTGTTTCCATCACCATTATCAGAAAGGGAGAAGCTGCAAAGAAATTTGATGCTGTAAAAATCTTCAGCGATTATTTTGCCAACGAAGCTGAAAACTTGAAAAAACAAGCTCTGATTGATGCCGAGGAAAAAAGGATCTATACTGAAAAATTCAAGGCTGTAATAGATGAAAAAGTGGCTTATTTCGCCAAAAGCAAGGCTGCTTCAACAAAGACCGCTACAGGCTTGCAATACATAATCACTAAAAAAGGAAGTGGTAAGAAACCTGAAAATGGAGCCAACATCCTGCTTCATTATGCTGGATTTTTTGAAGACGGGACCTTGTTTGACAGCAGCATCGAAGCCGTTGCAAAACAATTTGGAAAATACGACGAGATGAGAGCAGCGCAAGGAGGTTATTCTCCACTGCCTTTCCAAGCAGGCAGAAAGCAAGGTATGATTCCTGGTTTTATCCAAGGCATAGAGCAATTATCCTACGGAGATAAGGCCATTTTGTTCATTCCATCCAATCTCGGATATGGTGAAGCTGGTGCCGGAGGTGGAATCATTCCACCAAATTCAAATCTTATTTTTGAAATAGAACTATTAGAAAAATAATCAGCATTAATTTAAATCATAAAATATGAAAATGAAATTTATAGGGTTGTTGTTTTTAAGCATGACAACTGGAATTTTTGCACAGACGGCTCCTAAAAAAGTCACCACAAAAAAGAAAACCACTGTTTCTACAACAAAAGCAGCTCCAGCTCCTGCACCCGGAGACGGATTATTTGCTGAAATAGAAACTACTAAAGGCAAGATCACTTTAGAATTAGAATACCAAAAGACTCCTATCACGGTGGCCAACTTTGTCTCTCTGGCCGAAGGAACAAATACTTTTGTCACGGATCCAAAATTGAAGGGAAAACCATTTTACGATCTATTAAAGTTCCACAGGGTAATCAAGGATTTTATGATCCAGGGTGGCGATCCCATGGGGAACGGTTCGGGAAGTCCTGGCTACAGGTTCAAGGATGAAATTGTTCCCAGCCTGAAACATAGTTCTGCAGGAATCCTTTCGATGGCGAATTCTGGTCCGGCAACAAACGGGAGCCAGTTCTTCATCACGCACAAGGCAACACCACACCTGGATGGAAAGCATACCGTTTTTGGTCATGTTACCAACGGGATGGATGTTGTAAATGCCATAGAGCAAAATGACGTCATTACAAAAGTAACCATCGTTAGAAAAGGCGCATTGGCTAAAAAATTCGATGCCGCGAAAGTATTTTCAGATTATTTCAGCAACAAGGATGCAGCAGAAAAAGCAGAGGCTCAAAAAGAAGCTGCTGCAAGAGCTGTTTCCAATGCCGCAGCTTTAAAAGAATTTGCTAACGGAAAAACAACTGCAAGTGGCTTGAAATATATTGTTTTGCAAGAAGGAACAGGTGCCAAACCAGTTGCTGCAAGCAATGTAAAGGTACATTACACTGGAAAACTTGTAGATGGAAAAGTATTTGACAGCAGTGTAGAAAGAGGCGAACCAATTGATTTCACCTTGAATCAAGTAATCAAGGGTTGGACAGAAGGTCTGCAACTGATGTCCGAAGGTTCAAAATACAAGTTCTATATTCCTTATAACCTGGCTTATGGAGACAGGGCCATGGGGAATGTCATTCCGGCGAAAAGCGATTTGATTTTTGAAGTAGAACTGATAAAGATCAACAACTAATACCAGAAAAAAACCCTCAATTACTTGAGGGTTTTTTGTTATTTCTATTTCTTGAATTTCCAATCAAACTCATCTTCATCGTTGATGATTGCACCAACTTCCACCTTCACCACCTCACCAAATTCTGACTGAAGGATGATCCAATTTCCTTCGTTGAACGAATTTTCAAAAGTATCAAACGCTTCCTCTGTCCATTTTGTCAAGCCCTTGTTAGCCAGATCCTTCTTTACATCGGCAATGCTTCTGCCAATCAGGGTCAGACCAAAAACTTCCAAATCCGAAGCAGAACCAACAATATAGCCCAGTTTGAAATCTTCTTCCACATAAAAGGTCAGGCGAAGCTTATGGGTATTATATAAAAAAATCACATTGTCATCCTCGTCCTTGTAGTTCTTATCCGGCTTTCCGTATAAGGCAATCACGTTGTCCTGCTTCATTCCAAAAAGCAACTTGTCAATCCCGTTTTTCAGATTTATTTTCATCTTTTCATTTGTTTCCGCAAAGTTAAACTTTTCAATCTTATAACAGCAATCACGAGCAAAAAGGCTTGGTTATAAATCCCTACAGCTATCGGGAAATATTCAAATCGTATCTTGGAAACATTGTCCCTAGGAACCTAAAGTTTTGATTTCAAGTTCTCTTTCACACCATCAAACCACTCGCTCCTCAGTATACTCAAAACAATACTGTCTCTTCTGGAGCCATCAGTCGTTGGCATATTGCTTCTCAAAACTCCATCAACTTTATAGCCTATGCTTTTCATTGCATTGATGCTCCGTTCGTTGTTATTATCGGCACGAAATTCTACACGCTCCATCTGCAATTTTTCAAAGGCAAATTCAAGCAGCAGGTATTTGCAATGCTTGTTGAGCTTGGTTCCTTGAAAATCTTTCCCGTACCAAGTGTAACCCAGTTGAAGTGTTTTAAAAGGAAGATTTATATCGTAAAAACGAGTGCTTCCCGCATATTTCCCTGTAATTTTATCAAAGACGATAAAAGGAAATTCGGTTTTGTTGGCTTTTGCCTTCAGAGCAAGCTGAATATAGTGCTCTAGGTTTTCTTTTCCGTCTGCACGAACCAGGGAGTATTTCCAAAGATCAGGCTCCTTGATTGAAAAAGGAAGTAAATGCTCAGTATCACTTTCCTGCAAAGGACGAAGCAATACAAAATCATCTTCCAAAATAAGATTGTCGGATAGTAGAGTTTCCATTTTTACAGAATAAAAAATAGCAATAAAAAATAAAGAATCTACTTCTCGCTCATTTCATCATAACGTTCCGGAACCTGCGGGTCATACAGCGGACATTTATATTCGTTCATGATATCCACCAGCTTGTCCATTGCTGTTCCGGCTGTTCCATAGCATTCAATCTTTACGCTATTCGGAGTAGTTTTCACGCAAAATGCACCCGGACCATCGTTATTTTTCCAACTATTTTCATCCACGCGTTCCCATTTTGAAAATACCGAATTGATCCTGTTCAGGATAACATCGGTCGGCAGTTTTTCCAAACCTTCAACCACTTGCTCTTCATCCAAGGCTTCATACACCTCCTGATGGTTCAAATAAACACCATCCTCGTATTTCCAAAAAAGTAATTCGTACATAATGAATCGGTTTAGAATTGATTAATATTCAAAAACGCCAAACTCGCTTTTAATTGTCAGTTTCTTAGAGGCCGAAGCTTCCACTCTACCCACGATTTGTGCCTCAACATTGAATGATCTTGAAATTGCGATAATGTCTTCGGCTATGCTTTCTGGAACGTACAACTCCATTCGATGGCCACAGTTAAATACCTGGTACATCTCTTTCCAATCCGTTTTGGATTGTTCCTGGATCAATTTGAAAAGTGGCGGGATTGGAAACAAATTATCCTTGATCACGTGTACATCATCAACAAAATGAAGCACCTTCGTCTGGGCTCCACCACTGCAATGCACCATCCCATGTATATCTTCAGGAGTATATTTATCTAATATCTTTTTGATGATCGGAGCATAGGTTCTGGTTGGTGAAAGCACTAATTTCCCTGCATCAATTGGAGAATTCTCGACTGCATCCGTCAATTTTACCTGTCCTGAATAAATCAGATCTTCAGGAACGGCAGCATCAAAACTTTCAGGGTATTTTGCAGCAAGATATTTCTCAAAAACATCGTGTCTTGCAGAGGTCAATCCATTGCTTCCCATACCACCGTTGTAGCTTTTCTCGTAAGTTGACTGGCCAAAAGAAGACAGTCCAACAATTACATCTCCGCCTTGGATATTGGCATTATCCACCACATCACTTCGTTTCATTCTTGCCGTAACCGTTGAATCTACTATTATGGTTCGAACCACGTCACCCACATCGGCCGTTTCCCCACCTGTTGAATGAATAGTCACTCCGAACGTTTTCAATTCGCTGATAAGTTCTTCCGTACCGTTGATGATCGCTGAAATTACTTCAGACGGAATCAGATTCTTATTTCTTCCGATTGTAGAAGAAAGCAAGATGTTATCGGTAGCACCAACACATAACAGATCGTCGATGTTCATGATCAGGGCATCTTGCGCAATACCTTTCCAAACTGAAAGATCACCCGTTTCTTTCCAATACATATAGGCCAGGGAAGATTTTGTTCCGGCTCCATCCGCATGCATAATGATGCAATACGCCTCGTCGTTGGTTAAATAATCAGGTACTATCTTGCAGAAAGCTTTAGGAAACAATCCCTTATCGATGTTTTTGATGGCGTTGTGAACGTCTTCTTTTGAAGCAGAAACACCGCGAAGTGCATATCTTTTGCTGGTATCAGAACTCATAAATTGTGTTGTGTAGTTGTGTCGGCAAATGTAAACATAAAAAAAAAGCCTGCCAAGAGTAATGTTCAATATGTCAGAGCAATTCCTCCAACCTGAATCGGAATTCAAGCTCTTGGTTATTTCTGCTTACGCTGATCGAAATATGGTTGCCCGGATTTGATTTCAGCAACGTGTTTATTTCTTGCAAGGTTAACCTGTAGGCCGATTTATTATTAATCGAAATAATAATGTCGCCCTCAAGCAAGCCCGCTTTTTCAGCCAGGGAATTCTTTCGGATGCTGTAAATCTCATAGACGGGTTTGAGTTTGAAATGGTACTTGAATTCCGAGGTTCTTCTTCCCTCCTGATAGACCACGTCAGTAGAACTCATGTTCAATTCAGTCCTGAAAATTTCGGTTTCGGGAATCCATTGGAGTCCTATATGATGAATATTGATTCCGGTTGCATTGTAACGAAAAGGTCGGGAAAAATCGCGTCCCTTCTTGAGGTATGCCTTGCCTTGCTGATAGTCAAAAATTATATTGAAACGGTTGAGCAATTCGCCTCCCACTGAACCCGATCGATTTTTAACCATTTTCACATTTTTAAGGGAAACAGAATCAGGAAATGAACAGATCGGCCTTTTGAATTCAAATCCACCGATTGAGAATCGTGCTATCCTGGCTTTCTTGCCATGAATATCGCCATTGAAACCACGGCCCAAAAAATCTTCAAAATTTTTATCGGGAACATATATGCCACGCGATTTGTTTTCAAAAAGCCAAACAGAATCGCTGTTTCCAGTATCAATAAGGCACTTTGCATCAATGGCCATCCCGTCAATCGTTGCCGAAGTCTGAATATAGGGCTTGCCATTTTCTATAACCATATCAAATGCCCCATACTTTGAAAGAAGCTTTTCCTTATTGGTTTTCTTTTCATTAAAAACAATTATCTTTTTCTTGTGATAATCAATCTCTACCAGATTCTTCTTAAAGAATTGCGATCCCAGTATCCCATTGACCGGAATACCCAGGCTGGATGAAAAATTAAATTTCTGATCGATTACAATCAATATCTCATGATTGATTGATTTCAAGCTTGAAAGCGTCAGGGTGTTATTGGATGACTTCAATGCTTCAGTTGAAGCCTGGTCACCCAGTCCCCTCAATTTTATTTTTTGGACATTGAAAAGCTTTACTTCTTCCTTTGCTTCCAAACTGAACAAGAGGGTCTCCTCAACGCCCGTATCCAGAAGGAAATTGAGCTCAATTCCATTTACTTTTACAGGAACAATGATCAGGTTGTTGATCAATTGGAACGGTATGCTTACCTTCTTGTGATGGGTAGTAAATTGAAACCCCTCCTGTGCAAAAAGCAACGGACTGAAAAGCAAAAAACACAACAGCTGGGTTAAAAGTTTCATTTGCCCTAATTTTTAATAAAAATAAAAAATAAACACCAATTAATTGATAATTTATCAACATAAAGAATTGCCTCCCAATAAAAAAAATTGCAATTTTGTACCTCTAAAAATTCAATCATGCCAAAAATTTCAAATAAAGGAAAACAGATGCCGGAATCGCCAATCAGGAAATTGGTTCCGTACTCAGAAATTGCAAAGAAAAAAGGCCACAAGGTATATCATTTGAATATCGGCCAGCCGGATATCAAGACGCCAGAAGTGGCCATGAATTCCATCAAGAACCTTGATATAAAAGTATTAGAATACAGCCACTCTGCTGGTTTCGAAAGCTATAGGACTAAATTATCACAGTATTACACCAATCACGGACTTCCTATTGATGTTGCCGATATCATCATTACAACTGGTGGATCTGAAGCCCTGCTTTTTGCAATGGGAAGCACAATGGACACGGATGATGAAATCATCATTCCCGAGCCTTTTTATGCCAACTACAATGGTTTTTCTACTGCTTCCGGAGTAAAAGTTGTCCCAGTTATTTCTACAATTGAAACTGGTTTTGCATTGCCTCCTATTGCTGATTTTGAAAAACTGATCACACCGAAAACAAAGGCAATCCTTATCTGCAATCCAGGAAATCCAACCGGATATCTATATTCCAAGGAAGAAATGATGCAATTGGCAGAATTGGTAAAAAAACACGATCTGTTCCTGATTGCTGACGAAGTGTACCGCGAATTTACATACGATGGTGACATCCACTATTCTGTAATGAACATCCCTGGAATTGAAGAGAATGCAATCATGATTGATTCTGTATCCAAACGTTACAGCATGTGTGGTGCCAGGATCGGATGCATCGTTTCAAAAAACAAGGAGGTTATGGCAACGGCAATGAAATTTGCCCAGGCAAGATTGAGTCCGCCGACCTTTGCACAAATTGCAAGCGAGGCTGCACTTGAAACCCCGCAAAGTTATTTTGACGAAGTAATTACCGAATACAGGGACCGCAGGGATACCTTGATCTCAGAATTGAACAAGATTGAAGGCGTAAAAGTGGCCAATCCAAAAGGTGCCTTCTACTGTATCGCACAATTGCCGATTGACAATGCAGATGCATTTGCACAATGGCTTTTGGAATCGTATGATTTGAACGGAGAAACCGTTATGGTTGCCCCGGCTGCAGGATTCTATTCAACTCCAGGAGTTGGTCTGAATGAGGTACGTATCGCATATGTGCTTAAAAAAGAAGACCTGATCCGCAGTGTTGAAATCTTGAAGGAAGCCATTTCAGCATACAATTCGAAGTAAAAATAAAGAACAAAATTCAAGAAGCCTGTCCATTTGAAATGCGACAGGTTTTTTTATTTTGAAAAAAAAATATCAAAAAAAATAGTTTGTATTCTATTTTTATATAGTTTTGCCTCGTATTATAACAATAAGAAAAAAATAATGTTTCAAAATCAATTGCATCATCATCTTCATACTTGCCCTCAAGCGAGATGGATGTGATTTGTTTGTAACTGAATAAAAATATTCCGAACCCGTTTGAGCAATCAGACGGGTTTTTTGTTTTCTGTCAAATCCCCTTTCTTTTGCTCAAACACAATTTTAAATAAATGAGTAAACTGAAAATTGCCATTCAAAAAAATGGAAGATTAAGCGAGAAATCGCTGGAGCTATTAAAGGAATGCGGTATAAAACTATCCAACGGGGAACGGAAATTAAAAACCACTTCCTCGAATTTTCCCATCGAAATCCTCTTTTTGAGAGACGATGACATTCCCCAATATGTGGAACAAGGTGTAGCTGATATTGGTATCCTGGGAGAAAATGAAGTCTGGGAAAAAGACAAGAAGGTAACCCTTCTAAAAAAGCTGGGATTTGCCAATTGCAGGCTGTCACTTGCCATTCCAAAAGAAGAAGATTATACCGGCCTATCCTTCTTCAATCAGAAAAAAATAGCGACAAGCTATCCAAACATCCTTGAAAAATTCTTCAATGAAAAGCAAATTGATGCAGAAATTGAGACCATTGGCGGCAGTGTGGAAATTGCTCCCGGAATCGGACTTGCAGATGGCATCTTTGATATCGTTTCAACCGGAAGCACCTTGCAGATGAACGGACTCAAAGAAGTGGAACTGGTGGCCAAAAGTGAGGCGATACTGATTTCCAATCCCTTATTGAATCCTGAAAAGCAGGCCATCCTGGAACAACTTCTATTCCGAATACAATCCGTAAAGAATGCTGCTGAAAACAAATACATCCTGCTGAATGCACCAAACCGATCGATTGAAGCAATTGCCTCGATGCTGCCCGGAATGAAAAGTCCGACGGTATTGCCCTTGCAAAAGCAAGATTGGAGCAGTATTCATTCTGTTGTCAAGGAAGACGAATTCTGGGACGTAATCGATCAACTGAAGGTACTTGGAGCTGAAGGAATTCTCATTATCAACATTGAAAAAATGATTGCCTGATGCTGCAAAAAATCACAACTCCGAAAAAAGCAGATTGGGAAAACTTATGCAAGAGACCTTCCCTGTCCCGAAAAGATCTGGACCAGACCGTCCAGCAGGTATTTTCAGAAATCAAAAGGAATGGCGACAACGCCGTAAAAAAGTATACGAACTTTTTTGATCATGCGATAATTGAAGACCTGAAAGTTTCTGATAAGGAAATACAAGAAAGTATCTGTCTTGTTGGTGAAGAATTAAAAAAAGCCATAGCATTGGCCAGGAGTAATATTGAAAAATTCCACACTGCCCAGATTGAGCAAAAGCAAGTGATCGAAACCAGTATGGGTGTAAATTGCTGGAGGGAAAGCAGGGCGATCGAAAATATCGGAATCTATATTCCAGGAGGTTCGGCTCCATTGTTTTCAACAGTCCTGATGTTGGGAATTCCTGCAAAGATTGCCGGATGCAGAAACATCATCCTGTGTACGCCTCCCGATAAAAACGGAATCATCAATCCGATCATCTTATATGTTGCACAACTTATTGGCATTACGTCAGTTTACAAAATTGGTGGCATCCAGGCAATCGGTGCAATGGCACTGGGTACTGAAACCGTACCCAAAATAGACAAGATTTTCGGTCCTGGCAATCAGTTTGTAACCGCCGCAAAGCAGGCTGTTTTAAACTATGGCGTTGCAATTGACCTTCCGGCGGGACCAAGTGAAGTATTGGTCATCGCAGACAAATCTTCCAATCCGGAATTTATTGCAGCCGATTTATTGTCGCAAGCCGAACACGGGCCAGACAGCCAAGTGATTTTGGTATCGGATGAAGAAACTGTAATAGACAGGACAATTGTTGCCCTGAAAAATCAAACGGAGGATCTACCGCGAAAAGAAACGGTCATAAAAGCATTGCAAAACAGCAAGGCCATTTTGCTGCAAAGCATCAATGACTGTATTGATTTCAGCAACCTTTATGCGCCGGAACATTTGATCCTTGCTTCTGAAGATGCAAATGATTTTGCTTCAAGAATCAACAACGCAGGATCCGTATTTTTAGGAAACTTCAGTTGTGAAAGTGCCGGAGATTATGCCAGTGGAACCAACCATACTTTACCTACCAACGGCCATGCCAAAAACTACAGCGGTGTTTCGCTAGACAGTTTTGTAAAGAAAATCACCTTCCAGGAAATCAGTCGTGAAGGCATTCAAAATATTGGTCCCGCTATAGAAATCCTGGCAGAAGCCGAACAGCTCCTGGCACACAAGAATGCCGTTACACTACGTTTAAAAAGCTTAAGAGATGTATAATTTAAAACAATTGATTCGACCGAATATACTTTCCCTCCAACCTTATTCCTCTGCAAGGGACGAGTTTTCAGGAAACGAAGGTATATTTCTAGATGCGAATGAAAGTCCTTTCGGAAAATGGAACCGCTATCCCGATCCATTTCAAACGAAACTCAAACAAAAGCTGGGCCAGGTAAAATCAATACCTGTTGATTCCTTTTTTCTTGGAAATGGAAGTGATGAAATCATCGATCTGTGTTTTCGCCTCTTTTGCGAACCTGGAACAGACAAGGCCTTGACTTTTGTTCCAACGTACGGAATGTACGAAGTTTCAGCCTCAATCAACAACGTTGAACTTATACAACTGCCATTGGATGAGAATTTTCAAATAGAAACGGAAACAATTGTTCCTTTTCTGAAGGACAAGAATTTGAAACTCATTTTCATTTGCTCGCCCAATAATCCTACAGGAAACAGCATTGATCGAATTGAATTCATTTTGGAAACCTTCAAGGGAATAGTAGTTGTAGACGAAGCCTACATTGACTTTTCCAAGAAGCATTCCTTATCAAGCAAGATAGAAAAATATCGCAATCTGATTGTCATTCAAACATTGAGCAAAGCCTGGGGGCTGGCTTCATTGAGGATTGGCCTCGCCATTGCAAATAGCGATATCATTGCTTATTTGAACAAAATAAAGCCACCTTACAACATCAGCCAGACCAATCAATATGAAGCTCTAGAGGTTTTAAATCAGTTCAGGACTTTTGAAAATAAAAAGAAAATGATCCTCCAGCAAAAGGAGATCTTGAAAAGAGCCTTGTCAAAAATTGATTTCGTATTGAAGATCTATCCTTCTGAAACCAATTTCCTCTTGATAAAAGTAACCGATGCCAATGTAATCTATAACAAATTGCTTGACAACAAGATTATCATTCGGAATAGGGACAAGGTTGTAAAAGATTGCCTGCGGATCACCATTGGCACAGCGGAAGAAAATAGTGCATTGATTGCAACACTTAGAACGATACAATTATGAAAAAAGTACTTTTTATAGACCGGGACGGCACATTGGTAATAGAACCACCTGTCGATTTTCAGCTGGACAGCTTGGAAAAATTGGAATTCTTTCCGGGCGTTTTCAAAAATTTATCCAAGATCGCAACTGAATTGGACTACGAATTTGTGATGGTGACCAACCAGGATGGCTTGGGAACTGCTTCATTTCCTGAAGAAACTTTCTGGCCTGCCCAAAATAAGATCATCCAGGCTTTCGCCAACGAAGGAATCATTTTTTCAGAAATATTCATTGACAGGAGTTTTCCTGAAGACAATCTACCCACTCGGAAACCTGGCATTGGAATGCTGACGCACTTTCTCAAAGGAAATTATGATTTGGAAAATTCCTATGTGATTGGTGACCGAATCACAGATGTGCAACTGGCTGAAAATCTGGGAACGAAATCTATTCTTATCGGTAAAGGAAATAGGGATGCCGATTTTGCAACCCAAAAATGGGATGAAATTTACAAGTTCCTGAAAGCAGCACCCCGGAAAGCCAAAACAATCCGCAAGACAGCCGAAACTCAAATTGCCATTGCAATCAACCTGGATGGTTCTGGAAAAAGCATTATTGCTACAGGGATTCCCTTTTTCGACCATATGCTGGAACAAATTGCAAAACACGGCAACCTGGATGTGGAAATCCAAGTAGAAGGCGATCTGCATATTGATGAGCATCACACAATTGAAGACACGGCAATCGCCTTGGGCGAAACTTTCCTGAAAGCATTAGGGAGTAAAAAGGGAATTGAACGATATGGTTTCCTATTGCCAATGGACGATTGCCTGGCACAGGTAGCATTGGATTTTGGCGGAAGGCCCTGGCTCGTCTGGCAAGCTGCTTTCAAGCGTGAAAAGATTGGAGAAATGCCAACCGAAATGTTCATGCACTTCTTTAAATCCTTCAGTGACAATGCAAAATGCAATTTGAACATAAAGGCGGAAGGCGATAACGAACACCACAAGATTGAAGCGATCTTCAAGGCTTTTGCAAAAGCAATAAAAATGGCCGTACAGCAAACCGATAATTTTTCTATTCCAAGTACAAAAGGAATCTTATGATAGCGATACTGAAATACAATGCCGGCAACACCAGATCCGTTGAAAATGCAGTCAAAAGATTGGGCTACGATTGCGTGATAACCGATGACAAGGAACTGCTCTTGAAAGCAGACAAGGTGATTTTTCCAGGTGTCGGAGAAGCTGGTTCCTCAATGCACTACCTGATTGAAAAAGGCTTGGACGTAACAATAAAATCTTTAAAGCAGCCCGTGTTAGGAATTTGCCTTGGATTGCAGTTGATGTGCAAGAGTTCGGAAGAAAGTGACACGATTGGATTGGGAATCTTCGACTGCACGGTAAGGAAGTTCCCTCCCAAAGACAAGGTTCCGCATATGGGATGGAATAATTTCGAGTTGCTAGAAAATGTATTATTCAAAGGAGTTGCAACCAGCGATGACGTATATTTTGTCCACAGCTATTATGCCGAACTATCGAAAGAAACCATTGCCACTTGCAATTACATACTTCCATTCAGTGCCGGATTAAAGAAAGATAATTTTTATGCCGTACAATTCCATACCGAGAAATCTGGAAAAATTGGTGAGCTGATACTTAAAAACTTTTTAGAATTATGAGAATCATTCCTGCAATAGACATCATCGACGGAAAATGCGTAAGATTGACCAAAGGTGATTATGCAACGCAAAAAACATACAACGAAAATCCTCTGGAAGTAGCCAGACAATTTGAAGATTCTGGCATTCAATATTTGCATTTGGTAGATCTGGATGGGGCAAGATCAAGCAAGATCATCAACCATGAAACGCTATATACTATTGCTTCCAGGACCAATTTGAAAATCGACTTCGGAGGTGGCCTGAAAAGCAGTACCGATTTGGAAATCGCCTTTGAAAATGGCGCAAGTCAAATTACTGCCGGAAGTATTGCCGTCAACAATGAAGCACTGGTCCTGGAATGGGTTTTAAAGTACGGGGCCGAAAAAATCATCCTGGGAGCCGATTGCCTGGACAAAAAGATAGCGACAAATGGCTGGTTGGAAAACAGTGAAATTGAAGTAATTGATTTCATAAAAAAATACCGGCAGCATACTGTTCAAACCGTCATCTGCACGGATATATCGAAAGACGGGATGCTTGAAGGTCCTTCATTTAATTTGTATCAGGAGATTCTAAAAGAAACAACTATCAACCTCATTGCAAGCGGGGGTATTTCGTCCCTGGATGACTTGCTGGCCTTGAAACTTATAGGATGCGAAGGCGCCATCATCGGCAAGGCACTCTACGAAGGAAAAATCAATCTGAAAGATTTACGAGAATTATGCTAAAGAAAAGAATCATACCCTGCTTTGATATCAAGGAAGGCCGGGTTGTAAAAGGGATCAATTTCCTTGAACTGAAAGATGCCGGAAATCCCATTGAAATGGCCAGCATCTATGTTGAAAATGGTGCAGATGAATTGGTTTTCCTGGACATTACCGCCACTTTGGAAAATAGAAAGACCTTGACAGATCTGGTCGAAAAGATTGCCACGAGAATCAATATTCCCTTTACTGTAGGTGGCGGAATCAACGGTGTTGAAGATGCTGAAAGAATCATTCGATCTGGAGCGGATAAAGTGAGCATCAATTCTTCCGCACTGAAAAATCCCGAACTGATTAAAGAAATCGCCAATCGTTTTGGAAGTCAGGCCGTAGTTGTCGCCATCGATACCAAATTTACAAATGGGGAATGGAAAGTTTTCAGGAATGGCGGAACAATTCCGACCCATTGGAAAACAATCGAATGGGCAAAAGAAGCTGAACGATTGGGAGCTGGAGAAATCTTGCTGACCTCCATGAACAACGACGGGACAAAGAATGGCTTTGCAATTGACATTACAAATGAAATCAGCCAGAGCATCAATATTCCCATCATTGCTTCGGGTGGCGCTGGAACAATGGAACATTTTGAAGCTGTTTTTACCAATACGAAAGCAAATGCGGCATTGGCGGCAAGTGTGTTCCATTATGGAGAAATTGAAATACAAGCATTGAAGGATTATTTGAAAACGAAAAAAATTGCCATCAGATGAAATTAGATTTTAACAAAACCGGCGGACTAATCCCTGTAATCATTCAGGATTCCTATAGCTTGAAAGTATTGATGCTGGGCTATATGAACGAAGAAGCTTTTCTAAAAACAAAAGCTGAAAACAGGGTCACGTTCTACAGCAGGAGCAGAAACAGGCTTTGGACAAAAGGCGAAACTTCAGGCAATTTCTTGAATGTTGTCAGCGTATCAGACGATTGCGATGGAGATACATTGCTTATCAAGGTAACACCGGAAGGCCCTGTTTGCCATACAGGCGCTACATCTTGCTTCAAGGAGGAATCGGACAAAGGTTTTTTATACGAATTGGAAAATAGAATTGAAGATAGGATAGAAAACGATTCTTCAAAATCTTACACGAACGAATTATACAAGAAAGGAATCAATAAAATGGCCCAAAAGGTGGGCGAGGAAGCTGTAGAGCTCGTTATTGAAGCCAAAGACGACAACATCGATTTGTTCAGGAATGAAGCTGCAGATTTGCTGTATCACTTTTTAATATTGCTCAAGGCAAAAAACACCAAGCTTGAGGATGTTGAGAAAATATTGAAAGGGAGAACTAAATGATAAAAAAAAAGTCGCAAAGTTAATTTGCGACTTTTTTTTTATCATTTAGAAAGGAACATCACTATCATCATCAAAATTATTCAGATTGCTTCCGAAAGCCTCGTTTGCAGAAGGAAGGTTTTTTGGCGTGATGAATGGATTGTCGTCCAGATTCATTTTTGATGGCAGGTCATCATAACCTTCACCGTAATTTTCAAGATTGTCAAATTTACCCAGATTTCCGATAAATTTCAGACGGATGTTTTCCAAGCTACCATTCCTGTGCTTGGCTATGATAAATTCGGCCTGACCTTCGGTCGGAGAATGCTCATCATCATCCCATTCGTCAATCTTATAATATTCCGGACGGTAGATGAACGAAACGATATCGGCATCCTGTTCGATCGCACCCGATTCACGAAGGTCGGAAAGCAAAGGCCTCTTGCTCGAACCACGTGTTTCAACGGCACGCGATAGCTGCGAAAGTGCAATAACCGGAACACTTAATTCTTTTGCCAGCGCCTTCAAGTTTCGAGAGATTGTAGAAATTTCCTGTTCACGATTTCCGCCTCCTTTTCCATTTCCACCGGCTGTCATCAGCTGGAGATAATCGACGATGATCATCTTGATCCCGTATTGGGAGGAAAGACGACGTGCCTTTGCCCTTAGATCAAAAATCGACAAAGACGGCGTATCATCAATATATAGGGGTGCTTTTTCAAGATTTTTAACCTTGATGCTCAATTGTTCCCACTCGTGCTTCTCCAGTTTTCCTGTTCTCAATTTCTCAGAAGACAAGCCTGTTTCGGATGAAATCAAACGGGTAATCAACTGAACGGAGGACATCTCCAGGGAGAACAATGCCACGGGATGACCGAAATCAATGGCTATGTTTCGCGCCATCGAAAGTACGAAAGCGGTCTTACCCATACCCGGACGTGCCGCGATGATGATCAAATCACTTGGTTGCCATCCTGAAGTCACCTTGTCCAGTTTTTCAAAACCGGTGGCAATTCCACTCAGACCTTCCTTTCCTGCTATTTCCTCGATCCTTTTCTTTGCCTGGATCACCAAACTCTGAGCCGTTTCGGAACTACGCTTGATATTTCCTTGCGTAACTTCGTATAATTTCGATTCCGCCTTGTCCAGCAGGTCAAATACGTCAGTGGTTTCATCGTAGGACTCTTCAATGATTTCCGAAGAGATCTTGATCAAGCTTCGTTGGATGAACTTCTGAAGGATGATCCTCGAATGGAATTCAATGTGTGCAGAAGAAGAGATTTTCTGAGTCAATTGGATCAGATAAAAATCACCTCCCGCCAAGTCCAGTTTTGCGTTCTTTTTTAACTGGGAAGAGACTGTTAACAAGTCAATAGGCTGTGTATCTGTGAACAACTGCACAATGGCTTCAAAAATATGCTTGTGGGCATCCTTGTAAAAAGCATCAGGCTGTAGAATATCGATTACCTCATCAACCCCTTTCTTATCAATCATCATCGCACCAAGAACTGCCTCCTCAAGATCCAAAGCCTGTGGCGGAAGTTTTCCTTTTTCAAGATTGATGATAGTAGTCTTATCTACTTTTATCGGGTTTACATTTCTGAGATTTTCCATAGTGCGAATGTAACTAAAATTAAAAGAGGATTTACCCCCTACTTGTTAGCCACTGTGTGTTTATAAGTGTATGATTCGTGTTGATAAGTCAAAAAAAACGCCCCGTTATTGGACGAGGCGTTTTACGATAATATTGTAAGATTTACTCTTTAAATTCGCCCATTTTGCTGTATTTATCCATTCTTTGGAACACTAATTCCTCTGTTGATAAATCTTTCAATTCATTATAAGCTTTGGTAATGTATTGCTCCACTGTCTTGAACGTTGTTTCCCTGTCATAATGAGCTCCACCTAATGGTTCTGGAATAATATCGTCTACCAATTTTTGCTTTTTCATATCGGTAGAAGTCAACTTCAATGCTTCCGCAGCCTGTTCCTTGTATTCCCAGCTTTTCCAAAGGATGGAAGAACAAGATTCTGGTGAGATTACAGAATACCAAGTGTTTTCCATCATCAATACTTTGTCACCCACACCTATTCCCAATGCACCACCTGAAGCTCCTTCTCCAACGATCACACAGATGATAGGCACTTTAAGGCGACACATTTCCATAATGTTTCTTGCGATGGCTTCCCCTTGTCCTCTTTCTTCTGCTTCAAGTCCCGGATAAGCTCCCGGAGTATCTATGAACGTTACAACCGGAATTCCAAATTTCTCGGCCATCTTCATCAAACGCAAAGCTTTCCTGTATCCTTCCGGATTTGCCATTCCAAAATTACGGAACTGGCGCGTCTTGGTGTTGTATCCTTTTTGCTGCCCCACGATCATAAACGATTGTCCGCCAATTTTTCCCAATCCCCCAATCATTGCCTTGTCGTCCTTGAAGCTCCTGTCTCCAAAAAGTTCCAGGAACGTTTGTCCGCACAAAGCCCTTACGTGGTCCATAGTGTAAGGCCTGTTTGGGTGGCGTGACAACTGTACACGTTGCCAGGCTGTAAGATTTTTGTATATTTTACGCTTGGTTTCTTCAAGCTTCTTTTCTATTTGTTTGCAGGTGTTGGAAACGTCTACATTTGATTCCTGACCGATGATCTGACACTTGTCTAATTGGTCTTCAAGTTCTTTTATTGGAAGCTCAAAATCTAAATATTCCATAGGGATAGTGCGTTTTTTAATTTTGTTCAGACTACAAAGATAAAACTTAATATGGTGTGCAAAAGATTTTTTTTGTTTTTATGGCGTTAATGTTTCTTCTTTATTGTTTGATTTATCAATGCCTATTTGTCAACCAAATTGGAGATTAGCACCAATAGCAGTGGAAATCCTTTTAAGGAAAACACTATTTCATGCAAAGAAAAAAGGGACCAGTGGAAACTCATTCTTCCAACAAAATGTAGCCACTAAAAAAATCATAATGGATAGCCCGAATAGCTTCTTGAAAAACTACTCCTTTGCTTTGATTTTATTCTTGATGATACCGTTCAAGATGACTGTCAGCAGGATGATTGCAGAACCTACATAGAACGGAATGCTCATTTTTTCATCTTCGCCGATTATGAAATAAGCAAGGATGATACCATAGACGGGTTCCAAATTGGTGGTAAGCATTACCGTGTAGGGCGACAATCTTTTCATCACATTTACGGATGCCGTAAAGGCATAGGCCGTGCAAACGGATGACAGCAACAGTATTAAAAGCCAGTCGTTTGTAGAAACTTCGAAAAATGCGGGCGTGAATTTTCCATCGTACAAAAGGTAAACGGAAACAAACAAGAATCCTGCAAAAAACTCGTACAGGGTGATGATGGTGGAGTCGTGCTGCTGGATTAATTTTCCGTTGAATAGCGTGAACAAGACACCCACAAATACGGAAAAGAGCGCACAAAGAATTCCGTCGAGGTATTTGATCTCGACCTGCATTATGATAAAAAGTCCAGCGATGATGACCAATCCGAAGAGGACTTCGTACCAAAGCATCTTGCGCTTGTAGAACAATGGTTCAAGTACAGAGGCAAAAAAAGCGCCAACGGAAAACATTGCCAAGGTGATGGAAACGTTGGAAATATTGATGGCCTTGAAGAAAAAGATCCAGTGGATGGCGATTAGAAAACCGACAAAAACGAGTTTCAGGATTGCCTTTGGAGGCAATAGCAATTTCTTCTTGGTGATGATGAGATACACCAGAAGGAAACCTGTAGCCAACAGCATCCGGTACCAAACCAGTGAAGCTTCCCTGATGGTAATGAGCTCGCCCAATACGGCGGTGAATCCCCAGATGAAAACGATCAAATGAAGATTGAGGTAACTCTTGAGGTTGTTATCGCCTTGCATTTCTCAACAAATAAATGGCCAGGATACCGAAAACAATGTTAGGTATCCAAACGGCTAGAAGTGGTGGAATGCTTGACTTTTCGGCCATCACACCAAATATCTTGTCGAAGAAGATAAAGGTAAAAGCAAGTCCGATTCCTATGGCAAGGTTCATTCCCATTCCTCCTCTTCGCTTCATTGCGGAAACGGCAACGGCGATAATGGTCAGGATAAAGGCTGAGACAGGGATGCTGTATTTCTTGTACAAGACCACCAAATAGGTGTTGATGTTTCCTGAGCCTCTTTCCCTTTCCTTCTCGATAAACTTGTTCAAATCTCCCAGGGATAATGTTTCCGCAACGTAAACCGTCGGGGTCAGATCTTCCAATTCGAAAGTGAACGTAGTATCTTTCTTCGATAAAGATTGAATGACATCACCATATTCGCCCACTTTTCTCTTGGTGTAATTGTACATTGTATAGGTACTGTCCTTCTCGTTCCACTTGATCCTGTTGGCAATAATCTTCTGGTTGAGTGTATTGTCCTTGTTGAATTGTTCAAGGGTGAAATTGAAGGCCGTTTGATTGGCAGGATTGAAATTTTGAACGTATATGAAAGTACTGTCGTTCACCTGACGATAAACGTCGGCAGTCTGGCGCATCTTGTTGACGCCATTGCCCTTGAGGTACTTGTACCTGAAGCTATTGAATCCCTCGCTGGCTTTTGGCACAATAAAAAATCCCATCAGCAATGCAAATATCGAAACAACGGTAGCTCCGATCAGATAAGGCCTTAAAAAACGGGTAAAGGAGATTCCCGAACTCAAGATGGCAATAATTTCCGTGTTATTGGCCAACTTGGAAGTAAACCATATCACCGAAAGGAACAAGAAGATCGGGAATAAAAGATTGGCAAAATAAATCACAAAATCAAGATAATACATCGCTATGTCAGCAAAAGGCACCTTGTTCTGCAACATCTTGTTGACCTTTTCCGAAACGTCGATGACAATCCCGATCGGAATAAACAAAAGCAACATCACCACGAAAGTGGAGAGGTATCTTTTTAGAATGTATTTGTCTATTATGTTCATCTTTCGAGTTTAGAATTTAGAATTCAGAGTTTAGAATTTAGAGTACCATTAAGAATACTTCAAACCTCAAACAAATTACAATCTCTTATTCATTTGCTTTACCATCATTTCCTTCCATTGGCGAAAATCTCCTGCCAATATGTGTTTCCTGGCTTCGCGAACCAACCACATGTAAAATCCAAGGTTATGGATGGTGGCAATTTGTTTTCCAAGGTATTCATTGGCCGCAAAAAGGTGTCTCAGATACGCTTTCGTGTATTCCGTATCCACAAAAGTATGGCCCATCTCGTCAAGCGGAGAAAAATCAGCTTCCCATTTCTTGTTCTTGATATTTATGGTTCCGTGTGCCGTAAAGAGCATACCGTTTCGTGCATTCCTGGTTGGCATCACGCAATCGAACATATCGATCCCTAGTGCTATGTTTTCCAGGATATTGATCGGCGTTCCAACACCCATCAGGTACCTTGGCTTGTCTTCTGGCAAAATCTCACAAACTACCTCGGTCATTGCATACATTTCCTCAGCTGGTTCTCCAACCGAAAGTCCGCCGATTGCATTTCCCTGCTGTCCTGAATTGGCAATGTATTCTGCCGATTGACGTCGCAGATCCTTATACGTGCTTCCTTGTACTATCGGGAAAAAGGTCTGTTCATAACCATATTTGAAAGGCAATTTATCCAAGTGGCTGATGCATCGGTCCAGCCAACGGTGCGTCATGTGCATCGAACGCTGGGCATAACGGTAATCACAAGGATATGGCGTGCATTCATCAAAAGCCATGATGATATCGGCTCCGATGGTACGTTGGATTTCCATTACATTTTCAGGTGTAAAGAAATGATAGGAACCATCAATGTGCGATTTGAATTTTACCCCCTCTTCCTTGATCTTCCTATTTGCAGAAAGGGAATATACTTGATAACCTCCGGAATCGGTAAGAATGTTCCTGTCCCAGTTCATAAACTTATGCAATCCACCCGCCTTTTCCAGGATTTCTGTCTGGGGGCGAAGGTATAGGTGATAGGTATTTCCGAGGATGATATCCGGGTTTATTTCTTCCTTCAATTCACGTTGGTGCACTCCTTTAACGGAAGCCACGGTTCCAACGGGCATAAAAATGGGGGTTTCAATTACACCGTGATCCGTAGTGATACTTCCGGCACGGGCTTTTGATTGAGGGTCTTTTTGTAATAAATCAAACTTCATAAGGACGTTTTTCAGTGGGCAAAGATAAATTATTTAGGATTTATCAATCAGGATTTAGGATTTTATTTAACATAAACAAAACAGGAACAAATCAATGCCAAAAGATCTCACCCTTGTAAGGTATCCAAGGGTATAAAAGCAACTACTTCTTGATTATAAAAGCAACTACTTCTTGATGGCTTATTTTTGTTAAATTTGTCGCTTACGCAGATCAACAAACAACTGATGAATACAACTAAGAATTACATTTTCACTTCCGAAAGGCTAGGTTTCCGAAATTGGACTGGAGATGATGTCCAGAAAATGGCTGACATCAACAACAATCCGAATGTCATGGAGTTTTTCCCGTACATCCCCACTTTCGAGGAAACAAAAACATTTGTGCAAAGGATGCAGCAGCAGTTTTCAGAAAAAAACTATTGTTATTTTGCTGTCGATGTATTGGAAAACGCCACATTTATTGGTTTTATAGGACTGTCAGATAAAGATTTTGAGTCAGATTTTACACCTTGCACGGACATTGGCTGGAGACTATCAGAAGCACATTGGAACAAAGGCTACGCAACAGAAGGCGCAAGAGCCTGCTTGATCCATGGTTTCAAAAAACTGGGTCTCGCAGAAATCGTAGCCATAGCTCCCAAGGCAAATGTAAAATCCGAGGAAGTAATGAAGAAAATCGGGATGAAGAAACAAGAAAATTTCAATCATCCGCTCCTTGTCGATGACGCCCGCCTCCGGGAATGTGTACGCTACACCATCACAAATCGGGAGTAAATTAAAATTAAGAGCAATAATATTTTTATATTTACTCCATAAATTAAAAATCTAATCGCTAAAATATACAATTATGGCAAAGAGTCAGGATGCTAAGAAAACCGTAAAAAAAGAACCTCTGAAGACCGCCAAGGAAAAAAAAGAGGAAAAGAGAGCCAAGAAAAACGCTCCCAAGAGAGACTAAATTACAGCATCCCCAACCAACCGTTGGGGATTTTTTTATACAAATGATAAAAAAAACCAAAAGTTTCAGGTTCAATTTGTGTAAAGGAAGGAGATGTTTATATTTGTAAAAAAGCCAAAATCATTCATACCCTAACTTATGGAATTATACTACTCCTTTTCTGTCCTTATTGTCCTGGCATCCTTTTTCGCCTATCTCAACATCCGATTTCTCAAGCTTCCCTCCACCATCGGGATTATGATCATTGCAATGATCACCTCGATGCTGCTCGTTATCTTTGGAAACATCTTCCCCAACTCGCTTACCAATTTTTCCAAGCTTATTGCTGATTTTGATTTCACGGAAGTACTGATGGGAGCAATGCTGAACTTCCTGCTTTTTGCGGGAGCCATACACATCAACCTGAAAGACCTGAGGGAACAAAGAGGCCCCATAATGGTGTTCTCCACCGTAAGTGTGGTCATTTCGACCTTTGCCGTAGCAACTCTCCTGTACTATATCATCCCGCTTTTCGGAATCGCCTTTCCTTTCATATACTGTCTGCTTTTTGGCGCCTTGATCTCTCCTACCGACCCTATTGCAGTCTTGAGCATCTTAAAAAATGCCAATGTCCCAAAATCACTAGAAACCAAGATTGCTGGAGAATCCCTTTTCAATGACGGGGTTGCCGTTGTGGTTTTTGCCGTAATACTGCAATTGGCACAGGATCCGGCTATCGATTTTTCGCTGCCACACGTTTCCTGGCTGCTGATGAAAGAGGCTCTCGGAGGCTTCCTATTGGGAACACTGCTTGGAATTGGAGCTTCGAAGGCAATGCGAAAGATTGATGATTACAATGTTTCAGTCCTGATAACACTATCGGTTGTAATGGGTGGTTACCTTATTGCCCACGGAATGCACATCTCAGGCCCACTGACGATGGTAGCAGCCGGAATCATCATTGGCAATTTCGGCAAGAAGACGGCAATGTCGGCCACTACTAAAGATTACCTGAATAAATTCTGGGAGCTTATCGATGAGATCCTGAACGCCATATTGTTCCTTTTCATAGGGTTCGAACTGCTGCTCATCCCGGATATCTTGAGCTATTGGGGAATAGGTCTTATGTGTATCGGAATCGTGCTTTTTTCAAGGCTGCTTTCCATCTGGATTCCTACCAAGATCATTCCGTTCAAGAAAAAATTCCAGCCTTCAACCATCAAGATATTGGTCTGGGGTGGTCTGCGTGGTGGTGTTTCCATAGCACTTGCCCTTTCGATTGAAGAAGGCCCGAACAAACAGGTCATCCTGGCAATAACGTATTTCGTGGTCGTATTTTCCATCATCGTCCAAGGGCTTACGATTGGAAAACTGGCCAACAGGATACTGCCAAAAGCATAAAAAAGCTACAATCTTCAGATATGAATTGCACAAATTGCCACGAATCCATTGGTGGAAATTGGTGCAATTCACGTTTCTACAAAAAGCAAAAAATCCATCCGCCTGGACGGATGGATCTTCCAACTTAAAACTAAACCCAAATATTAAAATTTATATCCCACTCCAACGTAAACACCACTCACCTTGACATCTCCAAATCCCAATGAATATCGGGCAGATACATCAAGAGCTTCCGTGATATCATAACCGGCACCCAGATCTACATTTACCTTGAATTCATCTTCTTCCGCATCCAGCAGATAGTTGATGCTTGGACCCGCCATTACATTGAATTTTTCAGCGAAGGTGTATTTACCCAAGACAGGAACATTCAACAAGTTGAAATCCTTGATGGATACATACAGTACCTCCGGCTGGATTGAAAAAGTATCGTTTACTCCGATTTCGGCAAACCCCCCAACGAAGAATCCTGTTTCAGATCCTTTCGCAGTAGCCGTGAATCCCATCACGGTTACAGTTTGCTCGACGGTTGCAAAATCAACACCCGCCTTTACACCAAATCTGGTTTCCTGCGCAGTGGCGCAAAAAGTGCCTGCCAATAAAAATGCTCCTAGTACTAATTTTTTCATGATTAATTGTTTTTAGTTATTAATGATGTAAAATTATTACCAGGAGCATATTCAATCAATACGACATTTGTCGTATTTTATTTAACCACACAGTTAAAAGGTACCCAATACTTCGCTATCGGCTAAATAGTATCCGGCAAAACCTTCCCCGGATTCAAGATTCCATTCGGATCAAATACATCCTTGATCCCTTTCATCAAAAGCAATTGTGTCCGATTGAAGGCAATATCCATATAATTCTTCTGTACATAACCTATTCCGTGCTCTCCCGAAAGTGTCCCTTTCAAGGCAACGGTCAATTCAAAAATCTCTCGGATTCCTTTGGGAATTTCGGTCTTCCAATCTTCATCTGACATAGTCCCCTTCACAATGTTCACGTGCAGGTTTCCGTCTCCTGCGTGACCATAGCAAACCGATTTGAAACCGTATTTGTTGCCTATGGTCTTGATTCCGTCCAATAATTTAGGCAGTTCATATCTCGGCACAACCGTATCTTCTTCCTTGTAGATGGAGTTTGATTTCACGGCCTCGCCAACGGCCCTGCGCATTTTCCAAAGGGCATTCTTCTGGTCCTCGGTATCGGCAAAAAGGATTTCATCGATATCAAACTGCTCGAGGACTCCTGTTATCTTTTCGGCTTCCGCAAAAAGCACTTCGGGATAATTTCCGTCCACTTCAATCAGCAGATGGGCCTGTACTTCGTCTTTTATGGGAATGCTGACGCCTTCTACGAAACGCAACGTCCAATCTATTGCATCACGTTCCATAAATTCCAAGGCACTCGGCGTGATACCGGCCCTGAAAATTTCAGCAACCGCCTCGCAGGCCTGGCCCGAATTATAAAAAGGAACCAGCATCAGGATATCATGGGAATTCTTTGGCAGCAACTTCATCACGATCTTGGTAATAACGCCCAGGGTTCCCTCGCTTCCCACCATCAATTGGGTGAGGTTATAGCCTGTGGAATTCTTCAAGGTATTGGCACCCGTCCAGATGATCTCTCCTGTTGGCAGGACCACTTCCAAATTCAAGACATAATCCTTGGTGACACCATATTTTACGGCCCTTGCTCCACCAGAATTTTCCGCCACGTTCCCTCCTATCCAGCAACTTCCCTGGCTGCTCGGATCGGGCGGATAAAACAATCCTCTCTCCGCAACAGCTTCCCGCAGTACCTGGGTGATCACGGCCGGCTCCACGACAACCTGAAGATTCTTTTCGTCAATGTCCAAGATCTTGTTGAAGCGTTCCATAGAAAGGCCAATTCCCTTGTGGATGCTCAAGGCACCACCGCTCAGTCCCGTACGGCCTCCGATTGGCGTTACGGGAATATGGTATTGGTTGGCTATTTTCAGTATTTCCGAAATCTCTTCGGGTGTTCCCGGCTTCACCACAACCGACGGCGGGAAGACGTAATCTTCCGTTTCATCATGGCCGTAATGGTTCCGGGTGGCCTCGTCTAAAAAAAGAAATGATTGACCTACGACTTTTTCAAGCCGGCCAATCATTTCCTTGGATAGTATGATATCTTTCATAAATAATAATTTCAAAATCCGGACCTTCATCCAGTTTTCAAAAATACTATTTATTTGGTTGTGGTGTCATCCTGAGGTAAGGTTTTATTGGGGTATACCCTTTTGGAAATTTAGAAGGAATATCCTCGTCCTTGATGGCAGGGGTGATCACCACGTCGTCGCCTTCCTTCCAATTGGCAGGGGTCGCCACGCTGTAATTGGCTGTCAGTTGCAAGCTGTCGATGACTCTTAACAATTCGTCGAAGTTTCTTCCTGTTGAAGCCGGATAGGTCAGCGTCAGCTTTACCTTCTTGTCCGGACCCACCACGAAAACCGAGCGAACGGTAAACTTGTCGCTGGCATTTGGATGCAGCATATCGTACAAGGTTGCCACTTCCTTGTTTTCATCCGCAATAATCGGGAAATTCACTGTCGTATTCTGGGTTTCGTTGATGTCCTTGATCCATTTGTGGTGCGACTCCAATCCGTCAACACTCAAGGCAATGACCTTTGTGTCCCTCTTCTGGAATTCCGGGAAATAGTTGGCCACGGTTCCCAGTTCGGTCGTGCAGACCGGAGTAAAATCTGCGGGATGGGAAAAAAGTACACCCCAGGAAGTGCCGAGCCATTCATGAAAATGTATGTCGCCTTGCGTAGTCTGTGCTGTAAAATCGGGAGCGGTATCGCCTAATCGTAATGTTGCCATAATCATCTTGTTTTATTTTAAAATTGGCTTTTGCCAACACTAAAATTATTGAAATAATGGCAACGAAAATAAAACACTGCGTTAAAATTCAATATTAAATGCAACGAAAACGTTTTAGCTGATACTTATTTTCAATAAACAAGCATCAGCAGCTTCATCTCAAAAGTACATCCTTTATGGCGCTTTATTTCTTCTTTAAATTTGGAAGGAACAAGGCAATGAAACCAATCAATGGCAGATAGGCACAAAGATGATACACATAATCGATGCTGGTGTGGTCGGCCAGATTTCCCAGAAGTGCCGACCCCAGACCGCCCATCCCGAAAGCAAAACCATAGAAAAGTCCGGAGACCATCCCGAGCTTCTTCGGGAGCAATTCCTGCGCATAAACGAGGATTGCCGGAAAAGCCGATGAAATGATGATTCCAATGACAACGGAAAGGATTCCTGTCCAGAACAAATCGACATAGGGGAGCAATAATGTGAACGGCGCGGCCCCAAGAACTGAAAACCAGATGACATATTTCCTTCCGAACCGATCACCCAAAGGTCCGCCAATCAAGGTTCCGATGGCGCAAGAAGCCAGAAACAGGAACAGGTGGAACTGGGCATCCTGGATGGAAAGCTGGAACCTGTCCATCAGGTAGAACGTAAAATAGCTCGAAATGCTGGCCATATAGAAGAACTTCGAAAAAATCAGGACCAGCAAGATGGATACCGAAACGACGATCTTGGCTTGCGACAAATCCGGAAGGATGATTTCTACTTTCTTCTTGGCCCTCAAGGCCAGGTGGTCTTGGTACCAGGCGGCAATTTTCGACAACACAAAAAGGGCAATGATGGCAACGATGGCAAACCAGACAATATAGTGCTGGTTGTTTGGCACGACGATCAAGGCGACCAATAGCGGACCGATTGCAGTTCCTGCATTGCCTCCCAATTGGAAGATGGATTGCGCCAGGCCACGTTTTCCTCCTGAAGCCAGGAACGAGATCCGGGAAGCCTCGGGATGGAAGATGGAAGAACCTATCCCGACCAAAACAACCGACAATATTATAACGGGAAAGCTTGCCGCATAAGCCAGCAAGATGATTCCCGACAAGGTGAATACCATGCCGAAAATCTGCGAGTAGGGTTTTGGCTTCTTGTCTGTGTACAAGCCAACAATGGGCTGCAATATGGAAGCCGCCATCTGATAGGCGAATGTTATGAGCCCGATCTGTGTAAAGCTCAATTGGTAGCTGTCCTTCAAAATGGGATAGGCTGCCGGGATTACTGCCTGCAGCAGGTCGTTCAAAAGATGGGCAAAGGCAATGGAAAACAGGATGGGATAGACCGTCTTTTGTGTCAGATCGGCTGCAGGTGTCGAGGCGTTTGTATTTGCTATTTCCATAAAAATCTAAAATGTTTGTAAGATCCAGTACCAAAAAGCCAACGTCAGGAAGGACAACGGAATTCCGAATCCAATCATCATACTACTTAGCTTGGGTTTCAATCCGTGTGAGGATGCCAGGATAGAAGCCGTTATCATAGGCGCCATTGCAGCTTCCATGATGGATACTTCTATTATTTTTCCACTTTGTCCAAAGATTAAAATGTAGAGGATGTAAAAAAAGGCCGGCGTTATGATAAGTTTAAAGAACAATCCCAATGCAAGAAAATTCCAATGCCTGCTTTCTCGTTCTATCTTGAGCTGCAATCCAACGGCAATCAGAGCAATCGGGGTTACGGTACCTCCCAATTTCTGAAAAACGGCCTGCATCGTTTCGATAAAATCGATGTGAAAGAGATTCAATGTTCCTCCAATCACAAAAGCAATAAAGGGTGGAAACAAAAGTACTTTTCTGACTATCAATGAAGTGTCCGGCATATCACGGGAATACATCGAAGCTACAATGATGCCCAACGTGGTCAGTACCAGAAAGGAACCTGTCTGGTCCAATACGATTGCGGTTTCCAAGCCTTCCCTTCCGTACAAGGCCTCAATTACCGGAAATCCGACAAAAGAGGTATTCCCCAATCCGCCCACCAAGATCAAGCATCCCACCAATTTCTTGGACCATCCGAATGCCTTTCCCAGCGACCAAAAAAACAGGAAGGAAAGCAGGAATCCGATCCAGGCAACCGCCATAGGATATAGCAGCCGGGAACTTAGTTCGATTTTCGGGATATAGTAGAGTGCCAGGGCAGGAAGTGATATATAAATCACGAACTGGTTCAATGCCTTGTGGCTGTTTACTGGAAAATCCTTCACCCGCTGCAAGAAGATTCCAAGCAGCAAACAGACGAAGATTAAAATGATATTTTCCATGACTCAAACTAGACTGCAAAAATACTACTATAAGCCATGCGATTTCATTTTTAACTCTTTTTTAATGTCACTAATTGAAAAAGACTCTATATTTGTAACATATTTTATTACAGTATGATTTCAGGTAAGTTTGCCATCACGTTGCACATCCTCACACTCCTTTCGAAATTTCCAGATGAGTATCTCTCTTCTGATTTTCTCGCAGGAAGTATGAACCTGCATCCCGTGTTGGTCCGCAAGGAGATTTCCAACCTGAAGAAGAACCATATTGTGGAAAGCAGGGAAGGAAAAAACGGAGGAACAAAGCTGTTGATTCCTGCAAAGGACATTACATTGGACACCATCTTCAAGCTTACCTTTGAAAAAGTCAGCCTGGGTTTTTCCAAGAAGGATCCCAACCCGAATTGCCCTATTGGAAAGCAGATCAATCAGAATCTGCAATCGCTTTACGATGACATCAACGACAAGATCAGCAACCAATTGAATGGAATTTCCCTGCTGGATTTTGAGAAAAAGTTCTAGCTTTTTTTTAACCAAAACTGTAACATTTTAAATTACATATAAATATGAAAGTAGCAATTATCGGAGCGACGGGCTTCCTCGGCAAAAATCTTGTAAACGAATTTACCAACCGCAATCATCAAGTGACAGCAATTTCCAGATCTGCCCAAGATTCGAACAAGGAGAACTTACACTACGTTGGCGTTGATGTTTTAAATATAGAGGCCTTGGCTGAGGTCTTGAAAGGAAATGATGCCGTCGTGAGTGCGTTCAATCCGGGATGGACCAACCCGAACATCTATGCTGATTTCCTGGCTGGTGCCAAAGCGATACAGGAAGCCGTGAAACTTTCGGGTGTAAAAAGGCTGATCACCATCGGTGGTGCTGGAAGCTTGTACATCAATGGAAGCCAATTGGTGGACGGGCCTGATTTTCCGGCAGAAATATTACCTGGCGCCACGGCGGCACGTGAATATCTGGACATCATCAAGGAGGAGAAGGAATTGGATTGGGCATTCTTCAGTCCAGCGATCGAGATGCACCAAGGGATCACTACCGGAAGAACGGGGAGCTATCGCCTGGGCTTGGAGCATCCTGTTTTTGATGCCGACAACAGAAGCGTTCTTTCCGGTGAAGATGTGGCGGTTGTACTTGCAGATGAGGTTGAACATCCAAGACACCATCAGGTGAGGTTTACTGCGGCTTATTGATAATAGGGAGATAAAACTATTATTCGATAGTATTTTGCATCTGCACATCTTGACAAGAACATTATCCGAACAGTTTCAGAAACGCAAATAGCTTTTTGAAACTGTTCTTGTTTTACTTACTTTTACTGTTCCAAAACAAGCAAGTGAAAAAGCCCTGTCCAAAATCAGCCTTGAACGAGAAAGAAGGCATTTTACAACCGGAAATCATCAGTGCCTCGGTGGTGGAGCATATCCAGCAATCGAGGAAAGTTCAGCCTTCTTCGAAAGAGCTGGTGAATGGCATCCTTGAAGGGAACATCACGGCCCTGAGCAGGGCGATCACGTTGGTTGAAAGTACCAACAGCAACCATCTGGCGAAAGCCAACGAGGTCATCAATGCCTGCCTGCCCCATGCAAACAAATCTGTCCGTATCGGGATCACCGGTGTTCCGGGTGTTGGAAAAAGCACCTTCATCGAGGCCTTTGGGAAATACCTGACGGGCCTTGGCAAAAAAGTGGCGGTCCTTGCCGTCGATCCAAGCAGCACGATCTCCCACGGGAGCATCCTGGGCGACAAGACGCGCATGGAGGAACTGGTGAAAGATGAAAATGCTTATATACGTCCTTCTGCTTCCGGTGAAACACTGGGCGGCGTGGCACGAAAGACGCGTCAAACGATAACGCTTTGCGAAGCCTGTGGATTTGATACCATTATCATCGAGACGGTCGGAGTCGGACAAAGTGAAACTGCGGTCCACAGCATGGTGGATTTCTTTCTCCTGCTGAAGATATCCGGTGCGGGTGATGAATTGCAGGGGATCAAGAGGGGAATCATGGAAATGGCGGATGCGATCGTCATCAACAAGGCGGATGGGGACAACATCAAGAAGGCAAAACTGGCCAAAACGGAATTCAATCGTGCACTGCACTTGTTTCCGTCCAAGAAATCGGGATGGATGCCTACGGTTTCAACCTGCAGTGCTTATACCAAGGAAGGCATCGACGAGGTCTGGAAGACGATTTCCGATTATCTGGAGCTTACCCGCAAGAATGATTATTTTACTGAAAAGAGGAACAGCCAGAACCAGTATTGGATGCTGGAAACCATCAATGAGCAATTGAAGAATCACTTCTTCAATCATCCTGAGATCGGACGCATGTTGGAGGAAAACAAAAAGGCAGTGGAAAACAATGAAATATCACCGTTTACAGCTGCCAATCTTTTGTTGGAACGTTATTTTAAGAAATAGCCTTATTTAAAGCTGTGCTACCTGAAACTCTAACAACTCCTTTTTTGACAAAAAATAAATTCTGGATAACAAAGAATTAAAGTCGTTTACAGCTCCAAAAAATATTTGGAGGTTATCGTCATAATACGAGCCATTACCAAAATAAACAAATTCTACGGAAAGGTAATTTTCCATATTCTGTCTCATAACTTCAGTAATCTCAGGCTGAATTTCTTTGTTTTCCAACAGCAATCTCATCTCAATCTTTATTTCCGATTCTAATGCAGTAAGGGCTTGAAAGTTACTTTCTATTTTTTCTACAGGAGTTACTTCACTTACAAAGCGGGTAGCATCAACTATGTTGCCATAAAGTTCCGACCTTCTGTCGTGATCTTTATCAACACTGAAAAAATTTTCATACTTTTCCCTAAGTGCTGTCTCTGTTCCATTCGCCAATGCTTTATCTATAAAAAAGTGGTAGATTTTACTGTCATTGGTGGCAATATCACGCTTTACATCTTCAACTTCAGCCTCTAAAGCAGCTGCCAGATTCTTTGCTTCTTTTTTGGTAAATTTTTGACCATCATAATCAAAAGATTTGATTGAATACAAGCCTTGGGCAATATTTTCTAACGTTTGAATGTCATTTGCCAAGGCAATCAGTTCATAAATCTTATCTACCTGCTCAATACTGAAAAGGCTTTCCATAGTGGCATTGGTATCTTTTACATCGCTAGAATCCTTTGCTGGGTTTTTACTGTCATAGTAACCATTATAGATTTTTGGAAAGCAGTTATTATAATATGATTCAGTATAAGCATTTTTAAATTTCTCTACTTCAACAACTGATACGTTTCCTTCATATACAATTTCTGAAAATAGCCTTCTGGTAGATTCTTCCTCAATAGCGTTTGCGTTTGCAAACAAAGCTTTTGCTGGTCCATTTTTGGGATGCTCTTTAATAGTATTTAGCTCCTCTAAGGCCGCAATTCTTTCATCATCACTCGGATGAGAAGCCCATTGATCTTTGATATTAAGTTTAGATTTATTGAATTTTTTTAAGTCCGAAGCAGTAACAAAGGGTAGATTATTTTTCAATTCCATCCTGTTTTGATCTGCTATAAAATGCATTACAAACATCTGTTCGCTATAAACATTGCGGCTTTTTAAATTATCAGTAATCCTATTTCCATAAAAGTTTAAAACATCATTATAGGAATGCTGTGCCAAATCCATTCTTAGTAGGGATTCCTTAAGAGGCAGATAGCCTGCTACGTTTGCAGCAACTTCATCAGCATGAAACTCCATTTCTCTAGAAAGTGCCATATAGCTTATATTCACAAAATCATACATCTTGCGCAGTATCCACTGGATTCCTTTAATTATATTTACTGCAAGAGCCACAAATAAAGAAAAGTATCCACTGATATTGGCCCATTTCTGAATCATATTATCAAACGATTCATTTTCATAAATCATATTAAAAATAACCTGATTTACATTGTAAACATAGCTTCCTACTTTCATACTTCGTTGTGAGAAATGTCCAAATTCGTGTGCTAATATTGCTTTAAATTCTTGTTCCGACACAGTATTTACAAGTCCCATCCCTATTTGCAGATTCTTACGGATAGGAAAAAACATACTCCAAAAGCTTGAGTTATAAAACACGCTGGCATTCACATCACTTGAAAGATATACTTTTTGTGGGAAGTCGGTTTCTACCTCCTTTACGATTTCCTCAATAAACTCAAAGAGTTTTGGTTCATCAACTGCTGTAATCTCCGTAAGATGGCTTCGGTCAATCTTATGCTTCTTGAACAAGAACTTAAACAGGAAGAAGAGAATGAAAAAACCCAAGCTGGCCAAACCGATACCCAATCCTATCGTCAGCAACATTGGTTTGGCAATGATTAGCATAAAACCTCCAACAACACATAAAGCGGTCAATGCAATTGACAATGATAATAAAGCGATATAAACAATGATGAATAAGACAATAGCAAAAATGGCTTTGCCTGTCATCTTTTTAAAATTCTTAGAAACCTGAACATTCATAAGTCGAGCTCAAATAGTATTAAAAGTGATTGTGATAGTATATAAGCTTGTCAATGCACAAGCTCTCGCAAAGCCTTGCCTACTGCAACAGTTAAAAACTGCTCACTCTCAGCGCTCCACTAATTACTCCTCATATCGAGCTACTTCCCTATCATAAAACGCATTTGCCTGCGTGATCAGGTTTTCCATCTCGGCGTTCAGTTCTGCTTCGTCCAAGTCTTCATCTTCTTCCAGGAATTCCACCTCATCGTCTTTGAGGTTGATGATGAAACGCGGGTAATCCAAGTGGATGATGAAGATGTCTTCCGGGAAATCGGTATTGTCGCCTAGTAAAAATTTTGGTAATTCCATTTGATTTTAGATGTTAGAATTCAGAAATTAGATGTTAGAAAAGCTGTCTCGTTAAATCTGAATGTTAGTATTTCTTGTTGTTGTTTCCTATTTATGTTCCTTATTGTCGTTCAAAGCAATCGCTGAAACTGAAAACGGGCATTTGATCACTGGGGATTCTCCCTGATCATCTTCCTGGTGAGGTTTTCAAAGCGAATATACAAAAATATTGCTGCCGCGGTCAATCCGGCTAGCAATCCGATCCAGATGCCTACAGCTTTCAGTTCCGTGTACAGTCCGAGATAGATGGAAATCGGGAAACCGATAACCCAATAGGACACGAAGGTAATGTACATCGGAACCTTCACGTCCTGCAGTCCTCTCAAGGCCCCCAGCACCACGACCTGCAATCCGTCGGTGATCTGGAACACTGCGGCTACGAGGAGTAATTGGGAAGCAATATGGATCACTTCGCCCGTATCTTTTATATGGGAAGTATTTTCCATATTCACGAAAAGTGACGGCAGGTGTTGGTGAAAGATTACAAATATTGCTGCAAAAACGATCTCCAGAAGAATGGCCAATAGGAATATCGAACGGGCCACGACCTGCAGCTTCTTATAATCCATAAGCCCCTTCTGGTTGCCTACACGCACCATTGCCGCCACGCTCATCCCCATCGCAAACATAAAGGTCAGCGAAGCAAGGCTCAATGCAATCTGGTTGGCTGCCTGGCTTGTAGTACCCAAAGCTCCCGAAAGCCAGATGGCACCCGTGAACAAGGCCACCTCAAAAAACATCTGCAGAGACGATGGCAGACCAAGGGAAACGATACGCCTGATCACTGATTTCTTGATTTCGCCAAAGCTGAAATTTTCAAAATACGGGATGAACTTTGCCTTGTTCTTCAGGGCATAGTGCATATAGATCACCATAATGATCCTGGACAAGACCGTTCCGATGGCTGCTCCTACTATTCCCATCTTCGGAAAAATCCAGATGCCGTAGATCAGGAAATAATTGATGATGACGTGCACGACGTTGCACAAAAGATTGGCCCACATCGCGTATTTGGTTTCGGATTTTCCATCGGCGAATTGCTTGTAGCCTTGAAAGATCACCAAGGGTATCAATGAAAACGCTACGATATCCAGGAAAGGCTTTGCCATATCAACCACTTCCTGGGGCTGGCCCATAAAGGAAATGATGGGCTTTGCGAAGAAGATGATCGTGAAGAGTGAGATTCCCAAGATGGTACACAGCAGCAGGCCGTGGTGGAAAATGTTCCGTCCCTTTTCGAGGTCCTTTTGGCCATCGGCTTCAGCAATCAGCGGCGTGATGGCCGTTGAAAAGCCTATGCCGAATGACATCGCGATAAAAATAAAACTGTTGCCAAGGGAAACGGCCGCCAATTCGGTCGGCCCCAGCTTGCCTACCATTATGTTGTCGACGATACCAACCAGGGTATGGCCGATCATCCCGAGAATTATGGGATAGGCCAGCTTCAGGTTATAGGAAAACTCACGGGTGTACTGCTGTAGATTCACGCTTTCAAAAATTAGTGCGCAAAGGTAGGGAGAAGATTGGAGATTTTGATAGAAAGATTGGGAGATTGAGGGAGATTGGATCATCCCTCCTTTTTTATCAACTTTTGTCTATTTTTGTTTCGGCAAGAACGAGAATACCCGCAAGAGCCAATAGTTATCTTACAAAAAGAAAGACCAAAACAAAATGATGAGAACAATCCTTTCAAGCCTTTCATTGCTGCTTGTTTCCACCTTCAGCTATTCGCAGGATTCAAGATTCAAGTTCGGCATCCAGGCCGGCTTGAATTATTCGGATTTCAGGGGATATGATGTTCCTGCGGGTTTCAGTCCGTTTTATTCGGAAAGCCCGGCATTCGCCTATCTGGGCGGCCTCCATCTTGAGTATCAGATCAAGCCGCAATTGAGTCTGAAGATCGAAGTGAATTATGAACGGAAAAGCCAAAAGGCAGACAATACCGTACAGCTTATCGAAATTGACGAACCTGCCAAGACCTATACTTTCACGTCTAAAAGGAATCATGATTACCTGGTGGTGCCGATACTGATGAAATATAGCTTTACGGAACAGGACAGTTTCTATGTGAATGGTGGCCCCTTTATCGGCCTCCTGCTAAAATCAAACCTGACCAATGACCTGGAAGAAATTGACGGCATGGAAATTGGCACGGATGACACTACCGACCTCCACAAGAAGACCGATCTTGGCTTGTCGATTGGTATCGGAAAAACATTCGATCTTAACGGAAAGAATTTCTTTTTTATAGAACTCAGGGAAAATCTTGGCCTGACCAACACAAGCAAGTATGGAGTCTGGGGAAATGGAGCCCTAAGGACGAATTCGTTGAATCTAATCTTGGGCTATTCGCTGTAAGCAAGCACTTCCGACCAATACCTTCGAAGAAAAAAACGCAAGCGCGTAAAAATAGTTATCGATTACTTTCCAAATACTCAAAAAATTGTAAATTCGCTCAAGACCATACTAAACCGCTACAATATGAAAAATATAACATTGGCGCTTGCCCTCCTGATTGGATTCCTAAGTTACGGCCAGAAAGACAATGGCACGATCACCCTGCTCGACGGGAGTGTCCTGACCGGACTGGTAAAAGCCACTTCCAGTTCGTTCAAATTCAAAGCAAACAAGAACGACAAGGCTGTAAAATATGATCATGCGACTGCCACTTCCGCAACTGTGACCAACAAGGACAATGAGGTGCTCAAATATGAATTCGTCTATGTGGACTATCAAGAAAAGCCGTTGCTGCTTACCGTGCTAAGGGAGGGATTCCTGACCTTGTACGGCGAGTTTTCGACCCATTTCTATGCAGGCGGAATGGGCATGGGTGTAGGAATAGGCGGTGGAATGGGCATGGGAATGGGTGGAAGCTCGTCTACGTATCATATCAAAAGGGCTACCGACAAGATGGGCCAGTATTACATTGCCTATGGCTATATCCCGAAAGTTGGATTCAAGAAAGTGATCAAGAGTTATTTTACGGATTGCCCGCAACTGCAGGAGAAGGTAGAAAAAGGGGAATTCAAGAAAGATGATTTTGAAGCCATCGTACTCTTTTACAACGACCATTGTGCTCCGAAATAGAAGGTATTTTTTTTGGTAAATTCGCTCTCCTTGGCAGGAAACATTCTGTCAATGACTTCAAAGAAATCCAAATGTGTACAAACAAGAGGGTATTGGTAATCCTTTCCTGAATGGAAAATCTTGAATTGCACCCAACGCCAATTGCTTCCTGAGTATCAAAACTAATGAAGCATCGTTGAAGCTGAAGCCTATACGTCAAAATTGACCAGCACTTCCTCCAGCCTGTCCTTTGCCAAGTGCCCTCCCCACACTTTTATGAAGCTGCCTTTCTTCTGCTGCAGTATCTCACGGTATTCCTTTAATTCTTCAGTACGCAATACTGCTTCCAGTGCATCCACCTTCATTGAAAGTATGATGGTCATTATAGTATTTTCTGACATGATTGATTTTGAGACAAATGTAATAGAATTGTAGCATATATCCATCATAATAGCGATTACTTATAGATGGTCCAAATGCAGGGAAATCATTAAAGATCAAGATTGCAAATTGGAATTACCATTACCTGCAATCCTTCTATCATTTAAACGATATCACAAAAAAAACAATCTTTATTGTAATATACATAATTTTAGTATTAAAAAAATAACTATATTGCAGTATCAATACCAATTAATTCGAGACTACATAGCAAAACATTGTATAACCTTATCAAATTGATATGAAAAACACATTACTACCCCTGCTAAGAGAATTAATAGAACAACCTGACCACTTGAACCTGGCAGGGCTGAAATTTTCAATAATGATGAGTGCCGGATTCCTGATGCATCCGAGGACCGTCGGCGAGATCAGCAACCTCCTGAAGATCGTCAATTCCTATATTCGGAGTCCTGATGACAAATCAAAATCGGATGTGTTGAAGATCATAGAACGTATTGAGGAAAAGACGACTTGAAACTGAAAGATCTTGTACATTTGGTTTTTCGTAAGGACAGTATTTCAGCGGAAGTAAGAGCAAGATGCTTTCATTAGATTGCACAGATTTTCACTGATTGAATTGTTGCCTATCTTGTACCGACTGAAGGATTATAACTTTGTCTCCATATCTGCTTGCCAACACTATTTTCACAAATCTTCTTGTTACTAAGAAAAAAAAAAAAAAAATCTTTGTGTTGACTCCATAAAAAATGCCCCAAAAAAGCATTTGACTTTTTAGAGGCATTAGATTTTCTATCATTCTGGATTATTCCCTTACGATATTCGCTCCAAGAGCCCTCAATCGTTCGTCTATATTCTCATACCCCCTGTCAATCTGCTCAATGTTCTGGATCGTGCTCGTTCCTTTTGCAGAAAGGGCAGCGATCAACAACGAGATTCCCGCACGGATGTCTGGCGAAGACATTACGGTGGCTTTCAATTGCGATTCGAAATTATGCCCCATGACTACCGCCCTGTGCGGATCACATAACATGATTTTTGCCCCCATGTCAATCAATTTGTCCACGAAGAACAAACGGCTTTCAAACATCTTCTGGTGGATCAGAACATCTCCCTTTGCCTGGGTTGCCACTACCAACACGATGCTCAGCAAGTCAGGTGTGAATCCAGGCCACGGAGCATCTGCAACCGTAAGGATGGAACCGTCGATATCGGTCTTGATTTCATACCCGTCCTTGTGTTCCGGAATATGGATATCATCTCCGCGCCTTTCAAGCGTGATTCCTAATTTTCTAAACGTATTCGGAATAACCCCAAGGTTGTCCCAGCTTACATTCTTGATCGTGATCTCGCTTCTTGTCATGGCGGCAAGACCAATCCAAGAACCAATCTCAATCATATCAGGCAAGATCCTGTGGGTACAACCACCCAGGCTTTCAACACCTTCAATCGTCAACAGATTTGATCCGACTCCTGTAATTTTCGCACCCATTGAATTCAACATCTTGCACAATTGCTGCAGATAGGGTTCACAGGCAGCATTGTAGATGGTCGTCACTCCCTTTGCCAAAACCGCAGCCATCACGATGTTTGCCGTTCCGGTTACCGAAGCCTCGTCCAAAAGCATATTGGTACCCTGCAACCCTTCTTCCGGCGTTTCCACCCCATAGAAGTGGTCTTCCCTGTTGTATCTGAATTTCGCACCAAGGTTGATAAAACCCTCAAAATGCGTATCCAATCTTCTTCTTCCGATCTTGTCTCCTCCCGGTTTTGGGATATATCCTTTTCCGAAACGGGCCAGAAGCGGCCCCACGATCATGATCGAGCCCCTCAACGAGCCACCTTCCTTCTTGAAGGCTTCCGTTTCAAGGTAGCCCACATTCACCTCATCCGATTGGAAGGTAATGGAACCTCTTTCATTCCTTTGAATCTTTACGCCAAGATTACCAAGCAAGGTAATCAGCTTATTGACATCAATAATATCCGGAATGTTATTGATTGTAACTTTCTCCGGAGTCAAAAGTACCGCACACAAGATCTGTAGTGCTTCGTTCTTTGCTCCCTGCGGCGTAATATCTCCTTTCAAGCGGATACCACCTTCGATTTTAAAAACTCCCATTTTTTTAGTTATGAGTTATGAATTATAAGTTGTAAGTAAAGTTTCCGAGATATGAATTGCAAGCAGCCACTGATGCGGCTCCTATGGAATCCATAACGCCTAACCACTTAAGGTTTTCTGTTCTGATTTTTATGAATCGGGTTGTTCGGTTTCCCCTTCTTCATTATTTTGGGCTTCTGGGCTCCCGCCGGCGTGATCTTGTTGGACATCCTTTGGTTTGTCCGCATCAGGTCCGTCGTGTTGAGCAATTCTTCGGTACTTCCCAGCATGTTGATCTTCCCACCTGACAATTCATACAGATGCTCGAAGATCACATCGTCCTTCACCGTGTCCTTGTTCCAGCTCAGGTAGGACTTTTTCATATGGTTGGCAATCACCTTGATCAGGGCGCTCTTCAACTCGCTTTCCTCCCACCTGTTGGCCACATCGATCATGTACTTGATGTTGTTGCCATAAAAACGGTATTTCGGAAAATTCTGCGGATACTTCAATGGCTCCGGTCTTAGTTGCAAGACCTCCCTTGACGGGATCGGATAAGGGGAATCTACATCCAATCTAAAATCCGACATGATGAAGATCTGGTCCCAAAGCTTGTGCTGGAAATCCGGTACGTCGCGCAAATGCGGGTTCAAGGTTCCCATTACCTGGATGATGTATTTGGCTGCCTTGTTGCGCTGCTCCCTGTCCTCGATTACAGTAGCCTGGTCGATCAATTTTTGCAAATGACGGCCATATTCCGGAATGATCAGATGCTGTCTTTCAGAATTGTATTCCAAATTGAACACCACGTCATTCGCATTTTCTTTTATATATTTTTCAGTCATATTTATAGGGAAACAATACCTTCGATTGTAGAAACTTCAATGTACTTGTCAACGATTTCCTGGGCGCTTTTCATCTGCACGTCAACCGAAAGGCTGGTGAATTTTGCCGTCTTGGATTGTGTCGTCTTGATCACCGCGCCCATGCAGTCGAATGCGTTTTTTACCGCTTCAATCTTCTGGTCGTCAGTAGGCACGATAAATTTAAATAAGTATTCGGCCGGCCAGGTATTGCTGTTGTCCAACTCGGCCTTTAGCCTTTCATAAAATTCTTCCGTCTTCTTGTCCATCTTACATTAAAAATAAACAGCAAATATACATTTTTTTGATTTACCAATTTCGTTTTGCAGTTTAAGAATTTCAGGAGCGGATCGGTCGGTTTGTGTTGGAATCCTTGTTCCCGCCTTCCTTCCAAAACTTTTTTATCCCGATAAAAAATCGGAACAAAAAAGGTTTTTCCCCCAAGTCGGGGCTAGGGAGCTTCCTATTTCAACTCGGGAAACTTTCACAAGCGGGCAGACAAGCATATTCCGTTGACCTGTGTTTGCAGAAAACTTTTTTTTGCGCCATCGGTTTGGCCGCTTTTCAATACCATTATTGCTTATATTTGATCAGCTCTGACTATAAAAAACAGAGCAACATTATACTCATCTTATTTTAAAACAAATAAATGGCCCATAGCTTCATCAACGACAATCCAGAATGGGATCAGTTCAAACACCTTTTCAAGCGGGAGGAACTTAGCGCAAAGGTCACCCTCCTCGAGGAAGGTACTGTTTCCAAAAGGGCATTCTATATTGAAAAAGGATGCCTGAGGGTTTGCTTCAACAACAACGGCAAGGATGTAACCTTCCAGTTTTTCTTTGAAGGGGAAGGCGTTTCGTCCATCGAGAGTTTTATTACCAACCAGCCGAGCCTGTTTACCATTGAAAGCATTGAGCCCTGCGTCGTACATTCCATCTCCAAAAAGGATTTCCAGATGGTCCTGGATGCCTCACCCGCGATCAAACGACAGATAGAAGCCTATACTTTCCAGCGGCTGGTGTTCTACCAGCAACTTTTCCTTTCGCGCATCAAGGACAATCCTGCAAAGCGTTACAAGGAAATGCTGGAACAGAATCCCAAGATCTTACAGCGGGTTCCACAACATTATATCGCCTCTTTCCTGGGCATTACCTCGGTTTCCCTGAGCCGCATCCGAAACAGGCGATAGGCATTTCTTTACAATTGTTATCGCCGGACGCTTTCCTGCTGCTGACCTTTGTGCTGTAAATCCTAAAACAACATGAAATGAAAATAGCAATCGTTTTCAACCATCCCTACGAAGGAAGTTTTTGCAATGCCCTACTGGATGCCGTAACGACCGGACTTCAAAAAGGCAACCACGAATTCGACCTTATCCATCTTGACAAGGAAAAATTCAATCCTGTAATGACCGCCTCAGATTTAAAAGCCTTCAGGGACAAGAATCCCACAGATCCTCATGTCATCAATTACAAGAACCGGATTGGTCAGGCGGATCACCTGGTCTTGATCTTCCCTATCTGGTGGGAATTAATGCCTGCCCTTACGAAAGGTTTTATTGACAAGGTGGTATTTCCAGGGATTGCCTATGATTATACCAATAAAAGCAACACCAGGATGAAACCCTTGTGGACCAAGCTTAAAGGCGTTACAATGATTACCACGATGAACACGCCCAAGCTCCTGTATTGGGGAATATTTGGAAATGCCATACAGAAAGCAATGCTCCTTGGAACCTTCTGGAAAATTGGGTACAAGAACAGGAAATGGATCAGCTTTAATGGCGTGAAAATGGTGACGGACGAAAAAAGGAAGAAGTGGCTGCAAACCATTGAAGACCGATTTGCTTCCTTATCCTAAAAAAGAGGAGCTCGAATTATCGAGCTCCTCTTTTTTAATTTCAATTTATTATTTCACGCGTTCCCAGTATTGGGTCCTTCCCAAAAGGGAAATCCCCACATAACCACGCAGCTTGAGCTTGTCCTTGTTTTCGAGGCTCAAGGTACATTTGTAGACTTTTCCTTTGGTTGGATCCAAGATTGTCCCACCTTCCCAGGAAGAACCTTTTTTCTTGGCGCCTTCCAGGATCACCATCCCTTTTACGGGCTTGTTCTTTTTTGCTCCCTCACATTTGTCGCACAGGTTGTTTTCCTTGGCCTTGTCGAAAATCGTGATGACCTTGCCATACACCTTCCCATTTTCCTCATAGATCTCCACAACCGATTTCGCCTCGCCCGTTTCATCATCTATGGTCTTCCATTTGCCCACAACACTTTGGGCCTGGCTGGTCTGAACTATCGAAAAGACCAACATCATACTGATATAGATTAGCTTTTTCATTTTCCGAAACTATATCGTACTCCAAAATTAAATCCAAGACCGCTGGCATTTACATACTGGGTTGGTATTTTTCGTGCCTTCGTAGGGTCTTCCGCACCTTCAGTATAGCTGTCTTCAAACTCGAAGTGGGTTTCATTCCTTGGCAAGTCGGCAAGTTGCTGCCCTGGTACCAATGAAGTACCGGCTGGCGTTATTGCCGTGGTTTCATATTCCTTGATCTCGGCCGACTTGCTCTTGATGCTCAAGCTTTTCATTTCTACCTCGCCGAAGATCTGGAATTTTGGTGAAATCGGATACGATACACCCAATGCTCCAGCAAAACCAACGCTGAAACGCGATTCCACTTCGGTCTTGGCTTTCACATTGATGTCCACATCCGGTCCGCCTACATCCGGAGCATACGCCTGGCTGTCGATATAAAGCTTGCCTGCAACCGGAATCAGCAGTCCGAGCCTTGCATAAGGGTTGAGCTTGGCAAAACCGGGTGTCAGGAAAATGGCCGGCATTACATCCAATCCTTCAAGATAGGCTTTGGCTTCGGAGCGCATCAGGGGACTGTTGAGCTTTCCGATGGTTTTTTCTTCACCTGTGAAATAATTGAAGCCCATCTCGGCCCCAATGTATTGATTGAACATGTACCCGAAAGTAAGCGTTCCTTTAAAACCACTTCCAAGTGTACCGTTAAGGGATTTCACATTGGCAGAACCGTCAGGATTTACCGTAATGTCGGTTGATTGTCGAATCATCGTAAGTCCGTTGGGATCGGCATTGTTGAATTCGGTACTTGCGTTTTCCATCGAATATCCACCACCACCCCGGATGTAGAACTCCTGCGAATAACTTTTTGCCGAAGAGAGGGCAAAAATTGCTGTACATAATAGTAGGCCTGCATTTTTCATAGTAATCTGTTTTTAATTAATAATTTATAGCAACTCTTTTTATAGCTTCTTAAAGGTAGGATTTTTCACTGAAAACGTTTTCGCCTTTTCATAAACCTTAACAGAATTTTGAGGTATCGGGAACTTTATGGATAAGTTTGAAGTATGACCTAAAAGGTCGGAAGACTATCTTACTAGAGGATTTGATTGCTTACCGGAAGTAAATACTCCCAATAAAAACGAAATATGCTGCCTATCTTAAAACTACCCATTTATAGGTATTGTCTCGAGCAATTGGACATTATAAATTTGTTTTTGAAACTTTTACAAAAAAACATTCCCATGAAAACAAAATTACTATCTGCTTTCCTAAGTATTGCGCTTTTTTCCTATTCCTATTCGCAACAAGAGGCTTCAAGCTACCTGTCGAATCTGGTTGAGCCTTCCGCAATAATCAATCAGGGAACCACGTTGTATATACAAGGTCCCAAGAATTTGTACCAGGTAAATACTTCCCTGACAACTCCTGCCGCCACGATGGTCTATAGTCCTGCAACGGATCTTTACATGACCAACCTTGCCTTGGAAGGCAACACCCTTTACATTGCTGAAGAAAATTATGTTGAAGCTACCGACGACTTTTTGGGTTGCAGGATCATAGCACTTGATTTGAATAACCTGGCCACTCCTCCAAACCTGGTCTATTCCACCACACAATATGTTTCCTCTTTGGCCATCAAGGATGGCATGCTTTACTTTTCATCGGAAACGGATCCGGATGACGAGGACAACTTTACCGTACAGATCCATAAGATAAATACTGCCCTGCCATCTCCCACTGCAACGGTTGTCATCAGCAACCTCACTACCGACAAGGAGGCAAGCGATATGTTTTTTTACGGCAACGACCTGCTTATATCGGTTGGCGGTCACAGTAAAATTTTTAGTTTTGACGTGACCTCCAATGCAACAACGGCATCAGAACTCCTTACGGGTCTTAGTTTCAACAAGGGGATCTTTGTTAGTGGAGATATGCTGTTAACCGCTGAAGGAAACCTGATCAGAACAAGGCCTCTTGATGGATCTACAACCTTCACTTCAGTAGCCAAAAACACTGTTTACCAAGACAGCAATAACGGATCACCCTTCAACGCCAACTTCAGGGATGTTGTTTTGATCGGAGATAAGCTTTACATGACCTTGATGAACCAGGGAAGAGTGGTTACCGTAGAGGACGCAAGTTTGTCGGCTGACGAATTTACCACGGTTCCGAATACCATTTCCATTTACAACTCTAAAACGGATTTGAATGTTACTAGATTGCAAAACAGCCAGACCGCTATCATATATAATCTATCCGGACAGCAATTGCTGACCAAACAAGTTTCAAGCAATGACAATTCAATCGACATCAATTCCTTCAGTGAAGGCGTCTATTTATTGAAATTGGACAACCAGAAGACTTTCAAGTTTATTAAATAGTAGGATATCGCTTTTTGTCAGGACAAGGCGTAACGGATTTTTAAAATCCGTTACGCCTTTTTTGCTTAAGTAGGCCTGACAAGTCTTCGCCATCATATATCCGCCCTGCATGCAAGCGATTGCAAGGTGCGGATAGAAAATTCCCCAGCCCTGACTTGAGGGAAGAGCTCCCGATTTTTCATCGGGACTCTGGAAAGAAGGCAGGAATATCGTTTTATTTTTTGCCCAAACGATTCGCTCCCAGAAATTAACGATACAGGCTGAAATACTTTTTAATATCTCGAAATATTTGGGTAAGTTTGCCCCTTATTTCAAAAAAATGCAGAAAGAAATAATTGTCATCATCGGCGGACCCGGAACGGGCAAGACTACTATCATTGACGGGTTGATTGCCAAAGGATTTTGCTGTTATCCGGAGATTTCGCGCGAGGTTACGATGGAGGCCAAGAAACAGGGTATCGAGCAATTGTTCCTGGAAAACCCCTTGCTTTTCAGCGAACTCCTATTGGAAGGCAGGGTGAAGCAATATAAAAATGCACTGGAAGAACCGCACGAGAACGTGTTCCTTGACCGTGGAATTCCTGATGTCCTGGCTTATATGCATTATATTGGCGACAGCTATCCGACGCATTTTGACAGCGCCTGCCGCGACAATATCTACACAAAGATCTTTATCCTTCCGCCCTGGGAAGAAATCTATACGAGCGACGACGAGCGTTATGAAAACTACGAACAGGCAAAATTGATCTACAACCACCTGACCGAAACGTATGAAAAATATGGCTACACCCTGATCGAGGTGCCAAAGGATACGGTTGAAGGAAGGATTGATTTTATCCTGGAAAACCTTAAATAGTTTTGAATTGTAAGCTATGAATTAGAGTTATCGGTTTCCGATAACTTTTTTTTTTGGCTGATTCTTATCTTGAATTTATTAATTTAGCACGTTGCACCACCCATAACCAATAATCGAATGCAAGAAGCGCTCTCCATCCTTCAAAAATATTGGAACCACGACTCTTTCCGCTCTGTCCAAGGTGAGGTTGTTGCCTCCGTCCTGGACGGGAAGGACACTTTTGCCTTGCTGCCTACAGGTGGCGGGAAGTCGATCTGCTTCCATGTTCCGGGAATGGCAAAGGATGGAATATGCCTTGTGGTCTCGCCGCTGGTGGCCCTTATGAAGGACCAGGTCATGAACTTGCAGAAACGCAACATCAAGGCCATCGCACTTACAGGCGGCATCCAATCCGACGAGATGATCGATCTCTTGGACAATTGCCAGTTCGGGAATTACAAATTCCTCTACCTATCGCCTGAGCGACTGCAGTCGGACTGGATCCTGGAGCGCATCAAGAATCTTCCCATAAGCCTTATCGCCATTGACGAAGCACATTGCGTGTCGCAATGGGGACACGACTTCAGACCTGCCTATTTGAAGATTTCGAACTTGAAGACGCATTTTCCCAAGATTCCCTTTCTGGCCCTGACGGCTTCGGCCACCAAAAGAGTACAGGAAGACATCGTAACGCAATTGGGATTGGAAAGTCCGGCAGTGTTCCAGAAATCATTTGCACGTGACAATATTGCGTATATGGTCTTTGATGTGGAGGACAAGCTTTTTCGCATAGAACAAATCCTAAAGAAAAATCCTGAGCCTTCAATCATTTATGTAAGGAACCGGAAATCATGCCTGGATGTCTCTTCGCAATTGCAAACGCTGGGTTTCAGGGCGACTTTTTACCACGGTGGGCTGGATTCGAGGGAAAAGGACAAGAACATGAAGCTTTGGATGAATGAGGAAGCCCAGGTGATCGTGGCCACAAATGCATTCGGGATGGGAATTGACAAGGCAAATGTAAAAACGGTGATCCATATCCAGCTTCCGGAAAACCTGGAAAATTATTACCAGGAAGCGGGCCGTTCCGGCAGGAATGGAGAAAAGGCCTATGCGGTCCTGCTGAGCAGCCAGTCGAGCGTGATCCAGGCCAAAAGTCAATTCATTGATGTCCTGCCCGACAAGGATTTCCTGAAGACGATGTATGTGAAGCTGTGCAATTATTTCCAGATTGCCTATGGAGAAGGCATCAATGAGGTGTTTTCGTTCAACCTGAATCATTTCTGCGTGCAGTACCAGTTTCCGATCCTCAAGACCTTCAATGCGATGCAGTTTCTGGACCGGCAGGGCATTATTTCATTGTCGCAGGAGTTTTCGGAAAAGATCACGGTGCAGTTCATTATCCCGTCTAAGGAAATCATACGCTACATGAGCCTGAACCCCGCCGATGAGGAAATATTGCTTACGATGCTTCGCACCTATCCCGGCATCTATGACGTGGTGACCCCCTTGAACATCCCGCTTATCGCAAAAAAGTCGAAGACAACGGAAGAGATCGTCTTGAAAGTGCTCCAGAAATTGAAACAAAAGGAGATCATCGACTACAATGCCAAAAACAATGACGCCACCTTGATCTTCAATGAGGTCCGAGAAGACGAACGAACGATCAACCGCGTTTCTAAATACCTAGAAAATCAGAACGGCCTGAAGAAGGAACAGTTGAAATCGGTCCTCCATTACGTGACGGACAAGGAAAAATGCAAGTCGAGCATCATCCTGGACTATTTCGGGGAAGAAAAAAGCAAGAATTGCGGGATCTGTTCCTATTGCATCACCCTGAACAAGAAACAAGCCAATGTCCTGACCCTGGCTGAAAAAATCAAATTCCTGTTGCGCAATCAATCGCTGAGCTCGAGGGAGATTCAAAACAGCACGCAAGATTCCACCGATGATGTTATCTTTGCACTCCAGGAATTACTGGACAATGATATCATCAAGATCACATCCAACAATAAATACAGCTTAAATACACAATGAATACACTGAGAATCGTTTTCATGGGAACTCCGGAATTTGCCGTTGGCATCCTGGATACCATCATCAAGAACAAATATGAGGTCGTTGGCGTCATCACCGCTCCCGACAAGCCTGCAGGACGAGGCCAGAAAATAAAATATTCGGCCGTGAAGGAATATGCGTTGGAACACAACCTGAAACTCCTGCAACCAACGAATTTGAAAAATGAGGACTTCCTTTCGGAATTGAAAGCCCTGCAAGCCAACCTGCAAGTCGTGGTTGCGTTCAGGATGTTGCCGAAAGCGGTCTGGGAAATGCCCGAATTGGGAACTTTCAACCTTCACGCCTCGCTCCTGCCGGATTACCGTGGTGCCGCTCCCATAAACTGGGCCATCATCAATGGTGAAACCAAGACGGGTGTCACCACTTTCTTTATTGACGACAAGATTGATACGGGAGCGATGATCCTGAATTCGGAAATTGCAATTTCAGAAAATGAAAATGCGGGTGCATTGCACGACCGCTTGATGGAATTGGGAAGCAAAACGGTCGTGGAAACACTTGGCCTGATTGAAAAAGGAAATGTTACCACAACGATCCAGACCGACCATCCTGAAATCAAGACCGCTTATAAATTGGACCGCGACAATTGCAAGATCGACTGGAACAGACCTATTGAAGAAATCCACAACCTGATCAGGGGACTTTCGCCTTATCCTGCTGCCTGGTGCTTCTTTGAAGACAATGGTCAGGAGTGGAATGTGAAGCTTTATGAAGCCAAAATGATTGAAGAAAGCCATACCTTGACGACAGGAAAAATCGTGGCCACCAAAAAAGAACTGAAAGTGGCCCTAAAAGGTGGATTCATTCAAATAATGAGCCTGCAATTTCCTGGAAAGAAAAAAATGACGGCCCAGGAATTTTTAAACGGAATGGTGTTTTCTGAAAATGCGAATGCCCGCTAAGGTTGCGTCAACACTGATTTGAGCGTAATTTTGAAAAAAACAACTTAGTTTATCAACAAAACAACCGAGTTATCAACAAATTGATGAAAAACATCCCAAAAGTCTTGCACAGTAAGGAATTCCTATTAAATTTGTTATAAGTAACATAATGTTTAACCAACAATTAATAACTATTATTATGAACAAATCAGAATTAATCGATGCTATCGCTGCAGACGCAGGAATTTCAAAAGCAGCTGCGAAATTAGCTTTAGAGTCATTTTTAAACAATGTAGGAGCTACCTTGAAAAAAGGTGGTAGAGTTTCTCTAGTAGGTTTTGGATCTTGGTCGGTATCTGACAGAGCTGCAAGAGACGGAAGAAACCCACAGACAGGTGCTACAATTAAAATTGCTGCTAAGAAAGTAGTTAAATTTAAAGCAGGAGCTGAATTAGAAGGTGGTATGAACTAATTCATTACCAGATATAAATTAAAGTCTTCCCATCTGGAAGACTTTTTTTTTATAAAAATCGCAAGTTTTTTTTGGGCGGTTCAGATTTTTATGATTAAATTTAATAAATTTTCAGCTATAATGATATCAGACAAACTAAAAAAAGGACATTTGCTCATAGCAGAACCTTCGATAATAGGTGATCTTTCATTTAACAGGTCTGTGATCCTGTTGGCTGATCACAACGAAGAAGGCTCCGTTGGCTTCATCATCAACAAGCCCTTGAAATATACCATAAACGATCTTGTTCCGGAAATCGACGCTTCTTTCAAGATCTACAACGGAGGTCCGGTGGAACAGGACAATTTATACTTCATCCACAATATCCCGGAACTTATCCCTAACAGCATCGAAATCTCAAACGGAATCTACTGGGGGGGCGATTTTGAATCGACCAGGGATCTGATCAACCAGGGAAAGATAAACAAGAACAACATCCGTTTTTTCCTAGGCTATACCGGCTGGGAAGCCCATCAGCTCGAAAACGAGATGTCTTCCAATTCCTGGATCATTACGCAAAACGTCTACGAGAATAAAATCATCGGGAAATCGACAACCCATTTCTGGAAAGAAAAAATAATGGAACTGGGTGGCGACTACCTGATCTGGTCGAACGCTCCAGAAAATCCGCTTCTGAATTAACCGAATCTTACCAGGGTATTCAGCTTGACGATCAAATCGCTCGCCAATTTATTTCCGAACTCTTTCTTGCGGTATTTGGTAATGGGCTGGATTCCCATAATGATGTTTGTTACAAACAATTCATCGGCCCTTTGCAGATCAAATGGTGAAACGGGCTCTTCCACCACTTCCAAACCTTCCACCTTTTTCGCCAAAGCGATAACCTGTCTTCTCATCACGCCATTATGACAACCTTCTGCAACCGGAGGAGTAGTCAATTTATTCCCCATGAGCATAAAAATATTACCGTTTAAGGCCTCAATTACATTCTTGGCGTCATTCAACAGCAAACAATTGTCCAGGTCGTTCTCGTCGGCAAAAATACTTCCGGTAATATTGATCAGCTTATTGGTGGATTTTATGGTAGAAAGCAATTGCCTGGTGACATAGAAATCCTTGTACAGGTCTACTTCATAGGTCGGTTTTTCTATCTTGTAAATGGCACTTTCCAATGGAACAGCATTCACCAGAAAGGAAACCGTCCTGTCTTTTGGAAGGTAATAGCCTCCGTCGTTCCTGTAGACCGTAATCCTTGCCCTTCCTGAAGCTTCGCAGCTGTTTGCCTTTGCCAGGGCCAAGATTTGCTCTTCAAGATATTCCATCGTGAAATCCATGGGAATCTCCATCCTTATTACACGCATCGACGACATCAGGCGGAAATAATGGTCTTCCAGAAAAAGTATCCGGCCGTCTACTATCTTCAGGGTTTCGAAAACACCGTCGCCGTAAAGAAAGGCACGGTTGTTTACTAATAAATTCTCTTCGGGGGAAACGATGTTTCCATTAAAATTGATCATATAAAAAAAGTCACGCTAAAAAGCGTGACAAATATAAGCGTTATAAATAATTCTATACCGATCCGATGACGTGTTTTAGGTCAGAAATTTGGTTTTCCCACAACAAAGTTGCCTCTCCAACTTCATCTTCTTCTGCATAATCTATGACCATCAAGGAAACATCTTTTGTAATCTCGTCTTCCAATATCCTCAATTCAAAGAAATAATCCGTGTCAACATCATTCTCGTCAATCCACCTGAATTTTATCTTTTCTCCTGTTTTCTTGGAAGCCACCCTTGCCTTTTCTTCAGAATCATTCCAGATGAACGTAAAGTATTCCCCCCTTGAGTTAACATTGTCTGCAAACCACTCTGATAAGCCTGACGGGGTTGATATGTATTGATATAATAATTGTGGTGATGAATTTATAGGAAATTCCAATTCATATTTTATCTTGACTTCCATAGATTGTAACTATTCTAGATATTGGGTGACTAATTTTTTGGAAATATATAGAATAATAATCCAATAAAAAAGCATTTCTAAAAATAAAATTTTTTCTTCAATTTAAATTTGCAACATCTGAATTTAGTTTTATATTTGCACCCGCATTCAAGGATGCGAATAACCAAAAAAAGGCGAGGTAGCTCAGTTGGTTAGAGCGCAGGATTCATAACCCTGAGGTCACGGGTTCAACTCCCGTCCTCGCTACTTAAGGAGATACTGTTTATCAGTATCTCCTTCTTTTTTTTTTGATAATAAAAATCTATGACACAAATAGTTAATATTTGGTCTTTTTAGTTCGATTTTTTGACCTTCTCAAATCTTTACAATCGAAAAAAAATAGTTAAAAATCTTGATTTACGGTAGTTTCACCGTATTTTTCCGAAGTTCGATTTCCCTTTAAGGTTTCGTCATTTTTTACCCCTTCAAGTGTATTGCGATTTTTCGACATCAGATAAAGAAAGTCTAATATAATGGCCGCTTCACCATCATCTACTCTGATGCTGTTTTTCGCTAACACAGCTATTGCCCGGTTAACTGAAACCTTTCTCTCTATAAAATTCATGTCTGTTGTTTTTTTGCTGTTAATATCTTTGACAGTGCACTGTTTGGTTCCAACGAAATATCCCCTGTTTGGAAATTGACCTTAATGGGTGGAACCAGATTCACAAGATGTTTTTTATTTGCAGTATCCAGACTTGAGAATCCTTGAAAGACATCTACGAATGGCCTGCTTTCCAATTGACTCTGCTCTTGAATGCTTTTTAATTTGACATCGATATCCTTCAACTCTCTTTTCAAGCATTTTGAATTGACCAGGCTTTCTTTTTTTTAACTCGCTATAATCATCATATTTCAGCGTATCCATCACAAATAGCTTTCATGCTTTTGAAAAGATAGAACTCTTCCTCATTTAGCTTTATCATTACCATATTCCTGTTCTGTAAGTATTTCGTTTTTTAAGTATCTGTATTACAGTCTTCTAAAATAATTTTAAACAGCTCAACAGCTCTGTTTGAGAGTACGAGTTCCTGGAGTTTATGCTGGTAGCAATCATTGAGAAAAGGGGCGCTAATCCTTGTCTTGCATCTTCCCCGGCAATGATAATACGCATACTTTTTTGTTGATCCCTTGGAAAAGCTTCCGGTTAGTTTCTGACCGCAGAGAGGACATGTCAAAAATCCCCTCAAAAAAAATGTTGCTTTCATGCTGTCCGTTTTAGCAGTAACTTTTCTTTTTGTATTAATAATATTCTGAACTTCATAAAACAATGCTTCCGATATTAATGGGTCATGCATTCCTTTAACCATTTGCTGCTCTTCTGAATTGAATTTTACAGGGATCAGCCCGCTGTAAACAGGATTATGTATGATCCTGAAAAAATGCGATCGGGAACATTTCAAGCCCTTGTCATACGCCATAGTTCGGATTTTCTCTATTTTATGGATATTCTTGACAAGCTGATGGAAAACCCATCCTATAATTTCTGCCTCGGGCTGTTTAGGGGCAATAATTTTTCTGCCGTCCACAAGCGTCAGATTAATGTAGCCAATAGGAGCTTTATTGGGATACCTGCCCATTAGTTTTGCCCTACGAATACCATTTGCCGTATTTAGGGCCCTCCTGCTGTTTTCTGCTTCCGGTACAGAAAGGTAAACGGCAAGCATAACCGTACTTTCAGGAACAGAAAAATCTATAGGCTGATCAATAGCCATCGCTGTAGTTCCATATTTTCGAAGTATTCCTATCATCTCATAGGCAAGTTCAATATTTCGGCTGAACCGGTCCCATTTTATGAAAAGTATATTCTTGCCTTCCTTGGACTTGTCCTTAATTGCCGTTATCAACTTTTTCCATTCAGGACGGTTGAAATTCTTGGCTGAAAAGTCTTCTCGATAAACACCCTTTAATTCTATATTATTGAACGCACAATATTTTAGCAGCCTGTCTTTGTGTTCGGGCAGGGAATATCCTTTCCTTTTTTGCTCGTCTGTACTGACCCGGATATATAAATAAGCTGATGTAGCATGAGAATACATATGCTGATTTATGAGTTTTGATACGCTTAAATTTTACTATAATTAATTTTCTCTGGAAAAGCTAAGGTTTACGGAATCGCTTCATCATATGTCACAAGAATAACATATTTTAATAAATGATTCTAAGAGGTTGTATGGATTGGAATTATTCAGTAATCAATTCTATGGCGCATTTAAGGAAAAAATACAATTGATTTCCAAATATCATATATTCTTTAATGTGCTGATTTTCAATAAACAAAATTACAAAAAAATACTAAAACAGAAAACAAATGGAGTACTTAGCCGTAGATTAGAAAACAAATTTATCAATTATAGCAGTGTAAATACGGTAAAATATAAGTTTGGCAAAAAACACTGTATTTTGCCTAAATTGTAAAATTTAATATTACAATTACCTTAAAAAAAATTTGGCAGACGTTTTAGAAAAATACATTGGTTATTATTTCATTGAAAATGGAAATCTTTCCAAGCAAAAACTCGTTGAGGACTTTCTTGCTATGCTTGGCGAACTAATAATCAGGGGCATCATTGTCTGGGAAAATTACAAGACAAGGAACAGGCCTGATAGGGTTCTTGCTCGCGAAATGGGATTCAAAATCAACTGGAGAAATCCAAAACCTTTTGCTGTCGCACAAAAACAATAAATTAACTCAAACTTGCTGACTACAAAAATTCAAACAAAAAACTAAAAAAATAACATCATTTTTATGAATAAAATTTTTACATTTGTGTCAGGTGTTTTTGGTACGCCTGCTCGTTCGTGCAAAGATTTTATCAGCCAATAACTAGATAATATAAACCTTCAGAGCTTATTATCCGACCATAGAATACGAACGCAAAACCTCAGGATAGTAATCTTTGAATAAAGGATTATATTATGAACACTATTGATTACTTCAAACTTCAAGCAAAAAATCTACACAAAGATTTTAAGACAAAAACACCGCCTGTTAACAAAGCGGCTACTGCTTTTCTATTCGAATACGCTCCAAAGTATTTTGACGTAGAAATGGTTATTGCGAACTTCCACATTGACGAAGAAAATTTTACCCTTATGAATGCCCAGCATGTCATTGCAAAAATTGCAAACTTTGATAATTGGGCTTCGCTACTTAAGGCATCCCCTGCGGAATTGGAACTTGCGCAATTATTGTACGATTACCAACATAGAATTGACATCGTCGGATGGCAATTTTACATTGCCGACGCGCAGTCAATGAATAGAGAAGAACTCGATGCAGAAATCCAAGTAGATATCTTTAAAAAGATGGTTATCGAAGAAGATATTTTCGATGACCAAGTAATAGAAAGTTATCTATTGAAACACTATGAGATTGAAATAAGTGATTCAGGTCGTGATCGCACTTCAACTAATCGCGTTGTAAACCAAAGAGAAGATTGGACAACGAAAGAGGTAATTATTAAAGACAAGCAAAAGTATCTTGATGAAAAGTATCCTTTTGGGGAAATTCCAAAACTGACCGATGAAAAATACTGTCTTCATTGTGGAAAAGTTATCACGGTTGGCGATTACAAAGTTTTTATTGATGATTTAGACAGTGAATTAATTTTTTGCCCGAACGCTCCCAAATGTGACGGCACAGTTATAGACTGGCTTCCAGTTAACTATCAGAAATCTAAATAGCAAAAAGGGTGCAAATAAAATGCACCCTTTTCTTATTATCTTATTCTCATTTGGGGCAGCAGCAGATATTATCGAGTTTCAACTTGCGCACAAAGCGACCGGAGCGCTGGGCTCGGCATACGACCGTGCACAGTTTATAAAACAACGTCACACGATGATGCAGGATTGGGCTGATTACTTGGATAAAGTGTTGATACAAAGCAGAACGAAAGTTGTTGCTTTAAAAGGTGCAAAATAGTCAGATATTTATAATTGCTTTGAATAATAGGTATAAATCAAACTTTAATACGCATTTTTTTACTTAATTTGTTAATGATTTGAGAATTCAATTTAAAATTTGGTAATAAAATGTATTTAGCCACACTCAATATTCAAAATTATAAAGGCATACAGTCCCTTCAGGTTAATTTCGATCCTAAACTTAATATTATAATTGGCGAAAACGGATGCAGAAAAACTGCTGTGCTTGACGCTATTAGACTAATGTATAATTTAGGCAGTCCAAAAAAGGACATCTATGTTGCAAACGAAGATTTTTACTATGATAGCGGCACTGCTACACAGAGTCAGAAAATCGAATTACAATATATTTTTAGAGGCCTGACACCTTCGGAAAAAGGTGCACTCTACGAGTATCTCGTTCTCGACAGTAATCCAGCAAATGATTTTGCACAAATTACACTAACTTACGAACTCCGCGATAAAACATATCCGAAATTCTCCTATTCAACAGGAGCAACACCTGAACAAAAGGCTGAAACAGGCACTTTTGAAATCTTTCAACATTATTACCTTGGAGCACTGAGAGACAGCACTACTGATTTGTTAAATGTTAAGTCAAACATGCTTGGCTCAGTGATAAAACGTTTAGTGGAACGGTCTAAGTCAGAAGAAGCCTTTCGAGATATTATTAGAGTGGCGAACGCAGACTTGCTAAAAAGGCCAGAAGTTCTTGCGACTAGGACAAGTGTTAATACGCACCTAGACGAGATTTTTAAGATAACAAAAGATAATCAGGTAGGCCTCAGAATAGAGGAATCACATCGGATTGAAAGTATTGTCAATATCATTAAGCCTTATTTGCCCCATGATAAAACCACGCTTATTAATGATGGTTTTCATCTTTGGCAGAATAGCTTAGGCCATAACAATCTGATTTATATTGCTATTATTTTGGGCGACATTAGTGAGAGAATAACGGACAATCCTAACCAGCATTTTGCTCTTTTAATTGAAGAACCGGAGGCACATCTGCATCCTCAGCTTCAGTTAAACCTATACAACTTCCTGAAAACAGCAAGTGCTCCTAATAATTGTCAACTCTTTATAACTTCACATTCTCCAACTTTAACATCAAAGGCTAGCTTAGATAATTTAATTCTTTTAAAGGATAATGCAGTCAATATTGGAGGTTGTTTTGAAGATAGAGATTCGGAAAAGGTTATAGAGCAATCAGCTAAAAAAATTGTAATGACTGCGAAAGATTTTCTAGGTAGAAAGAAACAACTAGAACGTTATCTAGATGTCACGAAAAGCCAATTATTCTTTTCTCGTGGTATACTGTTCGTCGAGGGAATATCGGAGAAGCTACTTGTCAAGGCTTTTGCAGAATTCATAAAATGGAATCTTGAAGACCACAGAATTGAACTCATTAGTGTAGATGGTGTGTCTTTTTATTCTTTTATTCACCTTTTTAACTCAACCGACTATAGCAAACGCCTCGGACACCCAGCGGCTGTAATAACAGATGATGACCGTTACGCAAAAGCAGACAGATCATTTAAAAACCTAACAGCAAAAAACTTCGCCGCTCTTAATGCCTTTCACACCGGACTTTACAGTGCGGGCATCAATAATAGAGTTGGTAATTTAGCGTCTACAATTCGTTCAAGAACTTCGAACATAAAAATGGTTAGCGGATTCAAGACACTCGAATACGAAATTGCCTTGGCGAACATTGCTTCATCCAAGGCTGATTTTCCTAACAATTTTCTATTGCAATATTTAGTGGCTAACGAAGCAACTAAGTATGCGAAAATTCTAGTATATATGAATGCTTTGCCTAGTCCAAATTTTGCAGGGCATGAACGTCAAAAGCTCGCAATTCTTGTTTGGAAAGCATTACCTTCAAAAGCATTTTTTGCACAAAATTTTTCGTTGGCTTTGGAGACAGAAATTCAAAATGGCAATCCTATTGTTTTTAACGTGCCTCGTTATCTTACGAAGGCAATTAGATATGTTACCCGCAAGTTATGATATTTGAAATCACTGACGATAATAGACCATACCTCGAAACAAGAGGAAGAATTGTTCTTAATGCCTGCCCAGGAAGTGGGAAGACAAGTGCTATTGCATTTAAGTTAACCGCATTGTCGAAAGAATGCCTTGAAACCTATGGCGCATATGCAGGAATTGCGTGCTTGTCATTCACTAATGTTGCAAAAGACGAAATTGCACACAAGTTTGAAAAAATTTCAGGAGGACGATTAGCGTACCCTCATATAACATCGACGCTTGATAGCTTTATCAATCAATATATTACCCTACCTTATTACTATCTTTTCAATAAATCAACTAAGCGACCAACAGTCATGAATAACGTGGGATTTCTTGATGATATGAGTTTAGGTTGGTTTCAGAGTAAGCGTGGCAAAATGCCTGTCAAATTTTTCTATCCCCCATCAAAGTTAAAGATTGAAATGGATGGTACATTTACATGGAATGGTTATCTGCCAGATCCCGCCAATGTCGATACTAAAATTTTCGAAAACTATGCAAAGAAGTTTAAAGACTGGCAACATGAGAATGGTTATTTAAACAATGACGACTCCACTTATTACGCGCTAAAACTTTTGGAAACCTATCCTGAAATTGCAACAAGTTTGGTAAGGAGATTTCCTTATATAATTGTTGATGAAGCTCAAGACACATCTGAGATTCAGTACAAAATTATCGATATTCTTATTGCGGCCGGATTGGCTAATGTAGAATTAGTTGGTGACCCCTACCAAAGTTTATACGAATTTAGAGAAGCAGAACCTGCAATGTTCTTAGCACGGTTTAACGACGCTAAAAATTGGCAACAAACACGTTTTAATTTCTGCCGTAGGTCTTCGCAAAGAATAGTGGATGCATACAGTGTATTCCGAAATGCAAAAGAAGATGCTATTACAGCGGTTGGTTCACATGCTACAGATCACAATTTAAAAGTTCTTAGATATGATAGCGCAAACTTACCTAATCTTTTAGAAAGGTATGAGACCTTAGTTGACCCAAAAAATGACAATTACATTCTAGTCCGTGGTGCAAAACATCTTGAAATGTTTGGAGTGAAAACCTCATCTGAAAATCCATGGAAAAACCGTCTAGCTCGATTACTGATTGAATCACAAATTAGCTTTCAGAACGGTAACAGTAAGCTAGGTGTGGATTTAGTGAGAGAATTTCTCGCTGAGATAAATACTGCGGGCGCAGATTATCGTGCAAAAAATGACGAGGTTAAAAGGCTAAAGGAAGATACTGACCTAAATATATCGCTTTTTGAGTTTCTTAATGGCATGCCGTCAATCGATGCTTCTCTAACTGATTGGACGACAACCACAACTGCCTATATAAAAACTGCATTTGGTAAAGACGTAGATTTACAATTGAAGCAAAAAGGAAAAGTGTACAATTCCCAAATTGTAAGGGAACTGCTCTACCCTCCAATGACACTTCCGTACCCAGTTTCAACTATCCACAAAGTAAAAGGAATGACATTCAGTTCGGTACTTGTAGTTTTAAGTGAAGATAGCAAGGGTGGCAATTTTTCTCTAAAGAACTTTTCAAAGCCTGCCGACCTCCCTGATGAAAAACAACGTATGCTTTATGTGGCCTTATCAAGGCCGGAAACATTGGCATGTATTGCGGTTCCAAATGTTTTTACTGAAGATCAGATTCGCAGTCATTTGGGGATAGATTTAGAATTTATAGCGTAATAACTATTTAATGGCTTTTACCGCATTCAAAAATTCCTGCGGTGTCAGAGTACATAAGGCAAAATCTCCCCTGCCGAATGCCATTCCAGATGTTCTACAAATATTTTCTCCAGCAAGGTAAAAGATATATCCCTTAAAATCAAAGAAGACGTGAGCTGTGGCTCGCTTCCACTTTTCAATAAATTGATTACTTCTCCCACACCACCTCATTTTATAAAAGGTTCGGTGCTGATAAGTAAATGGTGAAGAATTGAAGTCAAGAGATGCGCCAAAACTAAATTCGTTAAAACTTGTTTCGCTATGTATGTGTACTAGCCAAAACATTTTATTTTTTTGTTTATAAAACTGCTCTCTTGATATTCTTTCTTCTTCGGAAATATTTGAGTGTTGCAGCTCCAATACGGTTGCATTAGTTGTATTTGCGTTGCACAGAATATCGGCTCTATGTCTTTCTCCTGTCTCAGTATCGACTAAACAAATCTCACGACAATCTAAATCAAAATATTCTTTCCATTTTAAATGCCACTCACCTTCTGGTTCGCTCCAAGTATCGCAATCACCTCCTTTATGTCGCCAATGTTTAATATTTTCGACAGGAATTACGGATGTTAAAATGTTTCCACAGTCAGGGCATATTGCCTTTTCTCCTTTGGCAAGGGGCGCGCGTTTCACTCCGTCTACGAAAGCATAAATCATTTTTTTTCTACAAATTACGTTTAAATTTAGACAACAATACTACAGTTAATTTAGTTGAACTTTAAAATATGACTCTTACAGAAAATATGGGATTTATGACATTTTATATCTTGGTAGGCCAATTTCATGCTCTTGCGGATATTGCACACTCTCCATATACAAAATGCACGAATTAAAGATTTATCAACCAATTACTCGTGCAAGTTATAAGTGAGTTACTTTAAAATACTTATTTTGATTATATAATTATCAATTACTTTGCGAGATAAGTCATTACACCGTCAACCAAAAGTTCAGCACCAAGCATAAACGAAGAATCATCCGAAGCAAGGAAAACAGCTGCCCTACCAATGAAGTTGAATCTGGGTGGTTTGAAATATACCACGGTGACAAAGAAGGATATAGAAAAGCTGAAGCAAATTGAAAATTCCTTACAAAGTTTCCAGAATTTAGTTTCCCAACTGGTCTGTGGAGAAATATTGCATATTAAGGGCGATGAATGCTTAAATTCAAATGGTCAATCTGTGTTGAAATTTTCAAAGCGACTGATTGAGAAAATTGAGGAAATGAAGTCAAAACACTATAAATTGAAAAGTGTGAATGTGAATTTCATATTGTACTGGCTTAAGGAAGGATCTTCACAGGAAATCAAAATAATTTTATCTGAACTTTATTTTGAAGCTATTGAGTAAAATTATAGTTGTTACTCTATTCAAATCTAGAATAATTACCATTGAAAATATCCAATATTTTTTCCAAATCTTCTATAAAAAAGTTCGACATTTGTCCCGCCGAGCACTTTAAGGGATAAAGAAGATAAATCTTCTTTATCCCTTTTTTATTTTCAAATAAAACATTGTTAATCAACAAAATAGACTGTGAAATAACATTTATTCTCGGGATTCGATATGCGTTTCCGTCAAAAAGCAGTTTTTCAGGGTATATCAAACCTATAATTTGTAGCTTAAGCTCTATATCTCCTTCTTTATAAACCCTTGACAGTTTATAAAGCATATATTTAATACAGCTTCAAGGTTTTTCTTAATATTTAGATTTTTTTGTTCTGAGCATCCTGCAAAAGAGGAAGATAAACACATTAGAATTGATTAGATATGTAGGATAAAAATTAGTTTTATTTTACCTAATTATGTCCTCATTACCCTTTAAAATGAACATTTTTTTTACCTTTAAAACAAATTGTTATCCGATGGAAGTAAATTTTAATCATAGGAAACAAATCAAGGAGCTTTAATTAAAATGTAGTACGTATGGATGTTCTTTATTTTTGGATAAGAGAGTATAAAAATATAAAAAGTAAAGGTTTTAATCTTTCGAGTAAAATATCATTTACTACTGAAATTGATAGTACTGAGTCTGATGGAACATTAAATTTGTCACTAACAAGTGAAGAGGGAAAATCATTAAATCTATTTTCTGAGAACATCATTGATGTCAAAGCCATTTTGGGTGAAAATGGAAGCGGTAAATCGAATCTGCTATTTTACCTAATTAATTTTATTATGAATAAGCAAACACGCCGTTTTGGATTTTTAATAACCTCTAAATATATAATTATTAGGGATAAAATAAATTTCACCTCCTTTCCAGCAGAGGTTTTGGCGGAAAAACTAGAAATAATCCAAGCAGAAGATTTGGTAAATTTCAATAGAGGTCAATATAAAAATAAAGTTCAGAGAATGGAAGCTTTTAATATGATAGCTGACAATTTGATGGAAACATACTTGAAAAATATGTATTTAATTTATTATTCACCAGGTCTGAATCAGGATAATTATTACAACAGTGAGGGAGTACAAAATAGTTATGCACGATGGGAAAATACTGAATCAAACTTTTTTGATATCTCTACGGAATCACTGATTGTCAGTGATTACAATAATCATAAGAATAATTTAGATTATATGATTACCGGTGAAAGCGAATTACTCTCCTACAAATTTTTAGAATCTTTGCGTGCTTTGGATTTTTTAAGAACTGAAAAAGAACTGGGTCTTAGTATAAACTTTCCCATTCACACAATTAATATTGGTTTTACTGGATTTAATGCAAAATTTTGGGATAGTGTGGATCATTTAATATCTGACAATTCAAGTAGAAATAAGGCCATATCAAGTTTACTAAACTTTGATAAAATTGATCTTTTCAAGTTAGATTCTAATGAGGCATTTTTTGCAGAGTTTTTAAAAGAAATCATGTATTGCATAATGAGTTTTCAGCTTAAGCATTACTATAATTTTTCATCCGAAGAATTATATCCACTGCAGAGATTAACAGATAATATCAGAGATAATTATAACTCGGAATTAGGGCTTGCTGAAGCAATAAAAGAGTACATAAAAAAAAGTGATTTTTTTGAAGAAGAAGATGGGATTTTTTTGATTGAACAAATTGAAGCAGTTAAAAGCTATTTTAATTCAAAATTTAAATCAGGCGAAATTTTTTGCAATGGTATGTATGGTTTATCAGTACCTGAATTCAGTATCAGATCAATAATAAAAGATTTTTTGGAAGCACCTCTATTTGAATTAAAGACATCCAGAGAAGAGGGAGAAAGAACCATAAGACTTAATATGTTTGGATTTGATTTGTATGGATTAAGTTCAGGAGAGAGAAATTTTTTATCTCTTTTTTCAAGATTAAATTGGATCAAGAGGTTTATAAAGAACGAGAGGAAAATCTTATTCCTCATCGACGAAGGAGAACTGGGTTTTCATCCACAATGGCAAAAGGAGTATTTTAAGCTTATAACAGATTTTATTGGTAAATTTTTCAAAAACAATAAAGTCCAACTGATTATTACATCTCATTCTCCATTTTTAGCATCAGATTTACCAAAAGAAAATATTATTTTCTTAGAAAGGGATGAAAATCAAGAAACCCAAATTAGTGACTTAAGTGAACATCAATTAACTTTTGCATCAAACATACATTCGCTTTATTCTGACGCTTTCTTTTTAAAAGGAGCTACTATCGGCAGCTTTTCGAAAGATATTCTAAATGAGATCATTGATTATCTTAAAGGGGATGGCTTTTCAAAAGAAAAAAATGACAAATACCGTTCAATAATTCAGATTATTGGAGAACCTGTAATCAAACGCAAATTGCAAGACTTATGGGTGCAAAAATTAGGCAAGGAAGAGGAATTGAAAGTGTTGAGAAAACGAATTAAATACCTTGAATCATTATGATAAAAGTATCAAAATCGCCATTTGAAATAAAAAAAATGGCCACTAGCCATTTTGAATTGTTAGAGAATACTTTTAATATAAGTAAGATCGTAGAAGATATTACTAATGATAATCGACTTGCTCCATATGAGAGAAAATTTTTCAGTGAATTAAAACTCAATCTAAAAAAGATAATTGTCAGTCCACCAGAGGAGCTTGCTAAAATTCAAAAAAAGATTGAACCACTTTATCAGGCGTATATTTCAAAAAAGTCCAATGGTCTTAAAGGTAATCATAAAAAAACGGCCATCAAAAAAGCCAACAACAAAATCTTTACAGTTTTTGACTATAAATCGTTTATAAGTAAATCAGACGCTTTGTATGCATATAATTTTACGGAAAATCTTGATATAAGTGTATGCGTATATTGTAATAGGCAATATACATTTACTTTAAGAGAACTCGATGGTAAATGCAGACCAACTTTAGATCATTTCTTTGATAAAGGGAGGCATCCATATTTTGCCTTATCATTTTACAATTTAATACCATCCTGCTATACCTGCAACTCCTCTTTAAAAAATCAAACTAAATTTACGTTTAATCATTACCTTCATCCCTTTTCGGAATCGATGTTTGAAGTTTTGGATTTCAGCCTTGATATTAGTAATATTGACTTTGTTGACGGGGGTGTGAAGGACTTTGAAATTTTTTTAAAACCATCAATGACTTGTGTAAATCAGAATTTAATTTCTAAAGCAGAGGCAAATGCTAAAGTTTTTAAATTGAAAGAATTGTATAACAGGCATAAAGATCATGCTGCTGAAATAATACAGAAAAGCTATTACTACGATAGAGATAGAATCGATGAATTATATGATTTCAAAACCGCAACAGGTACTCGCTTATTTGAGTCAAGAATGGAGGTCGTAGAATTTGCATTGGGAAATTATATTTCGGAAAAAAAATTAGGGAAAAGAACTTTAGCAAAATTTACAAGAGATATAGCATTTGATCTAGGGTTAGAAAAGGTACTGTAAAAAACATTTTAAAAAGCAAGCAAAACTTATATTACTCAGTATAATATTCCAGAGTCATGCGTACCGCAAAAACCGACTTAGTAATTATCCAGTTTTTTATTGCACTCGTTTAAAATAATAAAACATATGGGTGTCAAAAAGTATTTGTTGACATGAAAGGTGCTAGCAAGACAAATTTTAATAAAATGGACTCAAACAAATGACATTAAAAAAAAGAAACAGAATCATATTTTTTTCAAAGGAAGATGGCGCAGCCGGCCCGAACCTCCATAAGGCAGAGGAATTATTAAAGACTATTAATCTTGAAGGCGAATTTGGCATACAGGACATTATGGAATTTTACCATGTGAAGCAATACTTTGATAGCGAATTATATCTGCTAAGCTGGACTCAGGATGATATCACATTTTTTAAAAAGGCAGTTGAGCAAACCTGGGTCGTCGTAAAAAAATATATGTTGGGTATAAATAACGAAAACATTATTGATAATCTGAATAAAGTCAATTACTCATATGTGCAATCATTCTGGGAGTTAATTGACCAGTTTGCTATTTACAAAAAGATAAATAAAAATACTTTCTCATTAGTATTAAGTAAATTCCACAGAAATATTTATAACATACTCTCTTCAACAAATATTGTAAAATATTTCAATTTAGAAATTAAAGACTTTTTGCTTCAATACAGCGAGGCTGCCGAATTGCTCATAAGTAGCATTGAAGAAAAACATCGGTCAGCGCATGAATTATATTTTCCAAAAAGCTTAAGTCTTCCTGATAAGGAGTTAATAATTTCAAATTATCTGGATAGCCCAGAAGCGAATCTTAATTATGTCCGGTTGGTAGTTAGCTCACGTGACACACCTGAGTTTAAGCTCTCGCCAAAGGTACGATTGAAGGCAAAAAAGAAATCCGAGGAATTAAATAATCAAATTTTAGAAAAGGGTCATACATGGTCTGAAGGTTTACGGATAGCAATAGCGAAGGACCAAGAAGAACCTATAAAAATAAGACGAGAGGCTAATAATTTGGAAATTTCGTATAGTGAAACATATTTGAACAATCAGACAGGAAGCATTCCGTTATTTAATGTATTTGCAAACCTCTTTCACTATACAGACCAGCAGGGACTCATAAAACTTGTAAGTCTTGATTCTGAATTAGATGTTTTGGAAAAAACTCTTATGAAATCAAAAAATGAATATTTGATCGGATCTTCGTTTATAAGAAAGAATTTTCAGTCGCAAATGCAGCTTCTGATATTTAATCGCTATTTAAAAAGTAAGGATACGTCAATCGAGCAACTGATTGAAACCTATATCGACGACTTATTAAGAAATCATTTCCAAATAATTAATTTTAGATTTAATTTTCCATCCAACGATTCTTCGTATCTCGAAAAAATAAGGATTCTTGCACCCGAATTCGAATTTATGTTAAGGCAATACAAGATATTTGTAGAAGAAGGTGAAATTGATTTTGACTTGCTTGAGCTACAGTCAAATGCCGTCAGATTTAGTGAAGTGCGGTCTTTGCATAATAAAAAATACATTTATATCAAGGATGATAAAATGCTCCGTCTGAAATATCAGTTCTTTTCAGACCAGTCAATGCTTCATTATGTTGAACCTCACAAAAGCAAGTACAGGAATTTATATAAACTGTTGACAAAAGAAGATGTATTCTTGGAACAATTTAAGAGTTATCAAATAGATATAATTAATAATCTTGTAGAAGAGGGATATCTTTGCATTACAGATAGTGGATTAGTAAAAATAAACAAACAAGTTTTTATATTTCTTTTAGGAGAACTATTTAAGAATGAAGTTCTGTCATACTGGAATTATCCGGGTCATATTAGAGATGTAATTGACGAAATGATTAATAAAGACCTAGTATTTGTTCAAAATACACTATTTACTAAACAAGAGCAACAATATCTAAATTTCTACCTTAACAAAAAAGAATTCACAAATGGACTTGACTTAAGGAACAAGTATCTGCATGGAACAAATTCTCCATCAGAAGACTCTCAAAAACAAGATTATTATTTACTTTTGAAACTGCTAATACTATCACTATTAAAAATTAAAGACGACTTGGTAAGCTATAAGTACCATAAATATTAAACCTAAATTTTTAGGAATATTCAATAACCTTTCTAAATCTTCTACAAAAAAGTTCAACATTTGTTCGGAAGGGGCTACAAGACCGGACAATGAGAAATAACTCATTTGTTCGGTTTTTTTATTTATTGCTCGTACTACAATCAGGCAGAAAGCCACAATAAATTACTTATTAACCTCCTGTTTCCTCTTCTGATTAAATAAAACATAAATCAAGACCAGCAGTATCCAAACTGAAAAGATGACGGTGAAATAAATCCCAACAATTGAAGGATGAAGATAATTTGGCTTGTAAAACAGGTGGTCCAGCGTTTCAAATTTTTCTACCAAGGCCTTCCTGTCAAAATTATTCCTGATCGCGTTTAGCGGTTCGTTCCTATTATCCCTATAGTACAAGACATCCTTTGCAAGCTGTCCCGGTACAATATGGGTCTCGATATTGTATCTCTTGAACAAAGTGTCCAGTTTTTTAAAATCGTACAGCAGCGAATCCTTGTCGTACTTGTAAATCAATTTATATCGTTTTACCGCCGACTTGTATTTCTGTTCCTCTAAAGAAACACCATCAACAGCCTTGAACAATGAATTATTCTCCAGGAATATGCAAATGTCTTCGTCGTATCTTGGATTCACTTCCCTGCCTTTGTAGATGATTTCAGTGCTGTCCTTGATAATGTTCTTCGCTATTACTCTTTTCTCCAGCACCTCCTTATCAAAGCCGATGTTGTCCAGAATAGCATTGGCCTTATCACCAATCTTATTAAAATCAGCCGTAAGGAGTTTCAAGGTATCAATACTAAAATACCTGCTTTCAACAATGTAGTTGTCATCCGAAATACTGGTGCTGTCCATTTCCTCCACAACCGGATAAGGTTTTGGATATAAAATATTCACGACATTGAACAGCTTCTCAGAGCTATAGGAAGTATATTTGTATAAAAACGGATTCAGAACATTCAGCAAGGTCTTGTCCTTGTTGAAATCTGATTCGGATAATTCCGTCCTCAATTTTGCATTCAACCCAAAACTATAACTTATAAAAAAAGAAAAGCTCAAAAAAGAAACCAGCAATACCGTCAAACCAATTTTAAAAAGCACGGTTGGAGAATAGTGGTGCCTGGTATGGTTTCTTAACAAGAAGATCAGAAAGAAAAACAAAAAGGAGCTGCTGACAAAAAAGTGGGAAATGGAAACATCATCATAAAATTTGAATCTGTAAAACTCTGTATAAATGTTGATATTCCTGATGCCTCCAAACTTAAAATACCCGTACAAGAAATAAGCAAGGTGAATAGCCAACAATACCATAAAAGATTTGACAAAGAATAGCTTTAATTTTTTACTCATGTTTTCATAGTTATTACTCTCAAATATAGGGAATCAAAGTGACAATGGCAATGTACAAGGATGAAATTGGCTTTGAAGTCTCTATTGACTTCGAAGATATGACAGCAAGTCCAACATCATATTTCTTCATTTCGAATTTCATAGCCTTTCCGTTCCAAAGGATGCTTACAGCAATTACCTTTTATTGCTTAAAGAAATTGAGGAACGTTTGGAGGAATATAACGACTTGCATAGATCATTACAACGAATGGTTTTCCCCTATGCCCGAAAGATGCAAGGAGAAATCCGGAGGAGAAAACCTTTCAAATAGTATTGGCCAACGTACTTATTGCACCAGTGGATTTCAAAAAACAGGATCCATCGTTATATACAAACCAAAAAGCACGATCCTAGAAGAATCGTGCTTATGATTTTTTATACTTTTATTGCCTACAGCAAAGCCTCTTTCAATCCCTCAAGATCCAAAAGTACTTGCTCGCCCGAAGCAAGATCTTTCAATCCAAATTGGTTGTTGTGCATCTCCGTTTCTCCTGCAATGACAGCAAAAGGAATATTTCGCTTGTCTGCGTGGTTGAATTGCTTTCCAACTTTTGCATTATCCGGATACAATTCTACCTTGATTCCTGCTTTTCTCAATTCGGCAATGGCTTTCATCGCATAAAATGCCTCGGCATTTCCGTAATTGATGAACAATGCCTTTGTGGTTACTTTTACAGTTTCCGGAAATAAATCCAACTCTTCCGCAACCAGGTAAATCCGGTCCAAGCCGAAAGAAATTCCAACACCGCTCATATTTTTCAATCCAAAGATGCCTGTCAAATCATCGTATCTTCCGCCGCCGCCGATGGAACCCATCGAAACGGAAGCTGGAGGTGCCACTTCAAAAATGGCTCCAGTGTAATAATTCAAACCCCTTGCAAGCGTTACATCCAAATCCAGGATTGATTTCTGCATTCCCAGATTTGCAACGTTTTCGCAAATGAATCTCAATTCCTCCACGCCTTTTATTCCTTCTTCCGAGGAAGACAAAAGTGTTGCCAGTTTTTCTATCTTTTCAGCGATGGTTCCTGTAAAATTGAACAATGGCTGTACTTTTTCAATCGCGGTTTCAGAAATACCCTTTTCAAGCATTTCCTTCTTCACACCATCCTCGCCAATCTTATCCAGCTTGTCCAAAGCGACTGTAAAATCAATCAGCTTGTCTTTTGCACCAATCACTTCTGCAATTCCCGACAGGATTTTCCGGTTGTTGATTTTAATTGCAACACCTTCCAAGCCCAGATCAGAAAAAACGCCATCATACAATTGTACCAACTCAACTTCCTGCCATAATGAAGTAGATCCTACTACATCGGCATCACATTGATAAAACTCCCTGAAACGGCCTTTTTGAGGACGGTCTGCTCTCCATACGGGTTGGATCTGATATCTCTTGAATGGGAACTCAATATCGTTTTGGTGCTGTACCACATATCTTGCAAAAGGAACGGTCAAATCATAACGAAGGGCTTTTTCAGAGATAGAACTCGTTAATTTCAAGCTGTCTCTGTTTTCCAATAAAGCATTATCGGCTTTCGCTAAATAATCACCAGAATTCAGTATCTTAAAGATCAACCGATCGCCTTCTTCGCCATATTTTCCCATCAACGTTTCTGAATTTTCAAAGGAAGGTGTTTCAATCGGCTGGAAGCCAAATTTCTCAAAATTGGTTTTGATGATCTGTATGATGTACTGTCTTTTTGCCACTTCCGCTGGCGAGAAATCTCTTGTTCCCTTTGGTATGCTTGGTTTCATTTTTAGCTATGAGTTATAAGTTATGCGTTATGAGTTCCAAACTTTAACTTGAAACCATAATTAATAATTCCGTGCAAATATCTTACTTTAAAAATAAATTGGAGCCGGTTGAAGTATAATTCTATTGATTGTTTTTCAAGACAGCCTTTGTCATTCGGTCATTGTCATAGATATCTTTTCTGAGCTCGACATCCTGAAAGCCTTTGTTGTGAAGCAATTCCATCATTTCTTCCCCTAGATATTGGTTGATTTCAAAATACAATCTTCCATTTTCACTGAGGCTCTTTGCTGCCAATTCAGCAATTTTCCGGTAGAATATCAATGCATCATTATCTTCCACAAAAAGTGCCAGGTGCGGTTCGTTGTCCAAGACATTCTTCTTGATTTCTTCCTTTTCAAGATTCCGCACATAAGGTGGATTGGAAACTATAATGTCAAATTGCATTTCCATATCACTGGCTTCCAAAATGTTTTTCTCCAAGAAAACAACTTCAACTTGATTGATTCCAGCGTTTTCTTTCGCTGTTTTTAAAGCTTCGGGAGAAACATCAATTGCATAAACTTTCGCTTCCGGAATATTTCTGGCCAAAGAAATTGCAATGCAACCGCTTCCCGTGCCAATGTCAAGAATCCTTATCCCAAAGTCTCGGGACTTAAATCCTTCAATCTTTGAATCTTGAATAATCCACTCGACCAATTCCTCGGTTTCAGGCCTCGGAATCAAGACATTCTCATTGACCTTGAATTTCAAACCAAAAAATTCAGTTGTACCCAAAATATATTGGATCGGTATTTCCTTTTTTAATCCTTGCAAGATCCGATTCCAATCCTGGATTTCCTTTGCAGAAAAGGCGAAGTCAGGATTCAAAGCCAGATCAATCCTTTTCATCTGGTGCTTTTCCTCCAGAATCAAATGAAAAAAACTTTCGGCTTCCATCACATCATAAATGTCCTGCAGCGCTTCTATGAACCGTGTCTTGTATATTTTGGCCTTCATTCTATAATTTTTTCAACATCCAAACCGGACAAGAAGTATGTCCCGTATTCCCCAAAGGCTCGTCCAAATATTCAAACGCTACTTTCTTGTAAAGCTTTTGAGCCGATTCCATGTAAGGCATCGTCTCCAGGTAGCAGCTTTCAAAACCGAATTCCTTGGCTTTCGCCAGACATTTCTCCATCAATGCAATGCCCAATCCCAAGCCTCTGGCTTCAGGCAAGAAGTACATTTTCTGCAATTCGCAAATATTTTCGTCTTCATTTTCAAGCTGGCTCACTCCTGCTCCACCAATAATCTTTCCGTTGTTTTCCACTACAAAATAAACCGCTCTTGGCTTGTCATACGCTTGAAACATCAATTTTAACTGGGGATCAGCATAAGCCGTTCCTACTTTTGGAATATCCAATTCGATAAAAACGTCGCGAACAACCTGTTCAATTGCCTGGTTGTCTTCGGGTTGTATTGGTCGTATATTTATGTGCTGCATTCCGAAACAATGTCTTATTTTTGTGATGTGAAGATACACGAAAAATATATAAAACGTTGCATCGAGCTGGCCAAAAATGGACTGGGAACTACCTATCCCAACCCATTGGTTGGCAGTGTAATCGTATACAATGGTGAAATTATCGGCGAAGGCTGGCACAAGAAATCAGGCGAAGCTCATGCGGAAGTAAATGCCGTAAACTCAGTAAAAGACAAATCCCTGCTTTCGAAATCAACGATTTATGTAAGCTTGGAACCCTGCAGCCATTTCGGAAAAACGCCACCCTGCTGCGACTTGATCATTGCCCAAAGCATTCCAAATGTAGTAATTGGAACGGTTGACCCGAATGAAAAAGTAGCAGGAAAAGGTATCAAGAAATTGATCGAAGCCGGAAAAAACGTCACAATCGGCATCCTGGAAGACGAATGCAACAAACTCAACAAGCGGTTTTTCACCTTTCATCAAAAACAAAGACCTTATATCATCCTGAAATGGGCGGAAACCATGAATGGTTTTATTGCTCCAAAGGAAAAAGAAGAACAAAAACCGGTCTGGATTACCAATCCGTATTCCAGGCAATTGGTCCATAAATGGAGAAGCGAGGAACACGCCATCCTGGTGGGAACCCAAACTGTTATTGACGACAATCCAACCTTGACCGTTCGCGATTGGACCGGAAATAATCCCGTCCGAATTGTTTTGGATAGAAAAAACAGGATCTCTAAAGAAAGTCATATCTTTAATAACGACACAAAAACGATTGTAATTTATGAAGAAAATGGCATTTCAGGAAACGACAATATAGCTTTTGAAACGATTGATTTTGATGGAAATATTGCTGAAGAAATTACTGCTATCCTGTTCAGGCACAACATCCAATCGGTTATTATTGAAGGCGGAAGGCAAATGCTTCAAACTTTTATCGATGCCAATGTCTGGGATGAAGCACGAGTCTTCAAAGGAGCCGTTTCATTTGATGATGGAACGAAAGCACCTGACTTACGCTCCAGCCACATAGAGAAAAATACTATCCTCGATGATGAACTTTTAATATTTCGAAACCATGATTGATACGATAATTTTTGACTTTGGTGATATTTTCATCAACCTGAACAAGGATGCGATGCAAAATGCCTTTCATACTTTGGAACTTGAAGAATGGAACGAGGACATGAAAATTTTAAACAAGAAGTTTGAAGTCGGAAAAATTTCGGAAACAGAATTTCTTTCCGGAATGCAAAAACACGTTCCGAATGCTTCACTGGAAGTCATCAAGGCAAATTGGAACACGATATTGATGGATTTCCCACTCTATCGATTGGAGTTCCTGCAAATGCTTTCCGAAAAATACCGTCTTTTCCTTTTGAGCAATACCGACTCCATCCATATCGAGCATTTCCAGGAAACTGTTGGCGAATCTTTCTACAGTGATTTTTACAGATGCTTTGAAAAGGTTTATTTTTCTTTTGAACTTGGCATCCGGAAACCAGACGAGGAAATCTTCCACTACATTGTAAAGAAACACGAACTATCTCCAAAGCGGACCTTGTTCGTGGACGATAAAAAAGAAAATACCGACGCCGCCTCTAAATTGGGCATACAGGTTTGGAACCTGCAGGTTGGCCAGGAAGACGTCGTGGACTTATTTGACAAGAAACTACTTTAAACCTTGCTTTTGGAAATAAAGGATACCTATAAAACTTTGTCGGGACCATCTGAAGAAACATTGCTGAAAGAAAAAAACAGCAAATTCTTTGGCTATGCCTTTCCTATTGAAAAAGAAGAGGAGGCAAAGGAAATCCTGGAATCCCTGAGAAAACAGAATTCCGGAGCAGTCCATTTCTGCTATGCCTATCAGATCGGAACGGACAAAAGTTCCTTTCGCGCCAATGATGATGGAGAACCCAGCAATTCTGCCGGAATGCCCATCTACGGACAGATACAATCGTTTGGACTTACCAATGTACTGATCGTGATCGTGCGTTATTACGGAGGCACCAAATTAGGCGTTGGAGGATTGATTGCCGCTTATCGGACTTCCGCCCAGATGAGCCTTGAAGCAGCCGAGATCATTGAAAAGACAATTGACGTCCATTTCCTTATCACTTTCGATTATAAAAACATAAACAAGGTAATGCGGGTGATCAAGGAAAAAAACTTGGAAATTGTTTCCCAGAACATGGAAATGAGTTGTGAAATCGAGGTGGCAACCCGAAAAAAAAATGCCGAACCTACATTCGACATTTTCAATTCTATGTTTGAAATTGGCATCAAAATTAAAGAATAATCAGCATCCAATTTGTTTAGCTGTCAATTCGCGAAAGTTTCTCATTTATGTATTCCGGAGGTAGTGTCGGGCGACCCGTTTTCATATCCACAAAAACCAAAATTGAACTACCAATTGTTAATAACTCATTCGCTTCGTTATAAATCTCGTAATCAAATTCAATCTTCACGGAAGTCTGATTTTTATAAATGGTTTTCACCCTCAACAAGTCGTCGTAACGTGCTGGCTTTTTATAATTTATATTCAATGAAACAACAGGAAGCATGATTCCATTTTCTTCCATCCATTTGTACGAAACCCCCATATTCCTTAGCCATTCCACGCGACCCATCTCAAAATATTGTGCGTAATTTCCGTGATAAACGACTCCCATTTGATCGGTTTCGGCATATCTTACACGTACTGTAAATTGATGTTCTCTCATATTTTTTTAACGTTATTTTAAATTAAATTTTATATTACTTACGACAATATTTTTACAAATTCAACCTCGATTTATTTTTTTTTAAAGAATTTTGTTCACATATTTGTTCTCCCAAATGACAAGGAAAAAACAACTTCGTTTTTTGTAAGATAAACCATTATTAACAAAACAAAACCTTTAGAATATATGAACAAAACTGCTCAATCAGTGTGGGAAAACTGTCTTCTATTCATAAAAGATAATATCCAGGATCAAGCCTATAAAACTTGGTTCGAACCGATTAAGTCAGTTGAGCTAACCGATAACGCTTTGTATATTCAAGTTCCAAGTAAATTCTTTTATGAATGGCTCGAGGAACACTACGTGAAATTGTTAAAAGTTGCGCTTACAAAAGAGCTCGGGAAAAATGCAAAGTTACTCTATAAAATCAAAATGGAGAACACTTATGGCAACAAACAACCTTTTACGGAACAATTGCCGAGTGCCCACAGGGCCCCGATGAAAGCCCAGGAAGTTGATGCCCCGTTCAAGAACTTGAATCCCGAACTTAAAAACCCTTTTGTAATACCAGGGATCAGAAACCTGAAAATTGAATCCCAACTTAATGCGAATTACAGTTTTGATAATTTTCTAGAAGGTGATTCCAATAGGCTGGCCCGTTCTGCAGGTATGGCTGTTGCCAACAAACCAGGCGGAACTTCGTTCAATCCCTTGTTGATTTTTGGTGGAGTTGGTCTGGGAAAGACCCATCTGGCTCACGCCATCGGGGTTGAAATCAAAGATAAATATCCTGAAAAGACGGTCTTGTATATCTCTGCCGAAATTTTCACACAACAATATATTGACTCCGTAAAGAAAAACAACCGCAACGATTTCATCCATTTCTATCAATTGATAGACGTGTTGATCATTGACGACGTTCAATTCCTTTCGGGAAAAACAGGTACTCAAGACGTATTCTTCCACATATTCAACTATCTGCACCAGAATGGAAAACAGGTCATCCTGACTTCCGACAAGGCTCCGGTTGACATGCAGGACATCGAGCAAAGATTGCTTTCCCGTTTCAAATGGGGACTTTCTGCCGAATTGCACCAACCAGATTACGAAACAAGGATTTCCATCTTAAAGAACATCCTGTACCGTGATGGTGTTGAAATGCCTGATGAAATCATTGAATATGTTGCCCGCAACATCAAATCAAATGTCCGTGAACTGGAAGGTGCCATCATCTCCCTGATCGCACAATCTTCTTTCAACAAGAAAGAAGTGACAATTGACTTGGCGAAGCAAGTGGTGGAGAAATTCGTGAAGAATGTAAAACGTGAAATCTCGATTGATTATATCCAGAAAGTTGTTTCGGATTATTTTCAATTGGATCTGGACACTTTGCAATCCAAAACAAGAAAACGTCACGTTGTACAGGCGAGACAGCTGGCCATGTTTTTTGCCAAGAAATTCACGAAAGCATCGTTGGCAAACATCGGTTCCCAAATTGGAGACCGTGACCACGCCACAGTCCTTCACGCCTGCAAGACAGTTGACAACCTGGTTTCGACAGACAAGCAATTCAAGAAATTTGTGGACGATATCCACAAGAAACTCTCCCTCTAAAATGCCCGTGAAGATCTTGATGGTTTGCCTTGGCAATATTTGCCGTTCTCCTTTGGCAGAAGGCATATTGGCGGCAAAGCTTCCTAAAGACAAATTCATTGTAGATTCTGCCGGAACTGGCAATTATCACATAGGCAAGCAACCAGACAAGCGCTCGATTGCCATCGCAAAAAGCAAGGGAATTGATATTTCCTGTCAGAAAGCAAGGCAATTTACTTCACGAGATTACAAGGAATATGATCATATTTACGTGATGGACGGTTCCAATTACAGCAACGTAATTGATCTGGCTCTCGATGAGGACTCCAAGAAAAAAGTCACCCTCATCTTGAACGAGCTTTTTCCAAACGAAAATGTAGACGTGCCAGATCCCTATTTCGGACTTGAGAATGGTTTTGCGACTGTCTATGAAATGCTCGATGAAGTTTGCGACATCATTGCAGAAAAGCTACAGAAACAACACTAGATCCTGACAACAACGTTTCGCCATCAAATATAAATCCAATGAAACCAACAGCACTTAAAGGCAAATTATATCTGATTCCAACGACCCTTGGAGAAAGCGAACCTATGGACGTCCTGCCACAAACCGTAAGGAGAGTGATTGATTTCATTGACACCTATATTGTTGAAAACGAAAAAACGGCACGAAGGTTCGTAAAAAGCATCAATCCTGAAAAAGTACAAGCAAGCTTGAAGCTGAACACCCTGAACAAGCATACTGAAAAATCAGAGCATTTTGCAATGATCAAGCCTTGCCTTGAAGGGCATAATGTTGGCTTGATGTCGGAAGCCGGTTGTCCCGGAGTTGCCGACCCTGGCGCCGTGATTGTAAAATTGGCCCACGAGAATGGCGTCCAAGTTGTCCCACTTGTTGGACCTTCTTCCATCCTATTGGCCATCATGGCTTCCGGAATGAACGGCCAGAGCTTTGCCTTCAACGGTTACCTTCCAATTGAAAAATCGGAGAAAAAAACTGCTTTAAAAAATCTAGAAAAACTATCTGGCGACAAGAACCAGTCGCAGCTGTTTATCGAGACCCCTTACCGAAACAACAAAATGCTCGAAGATATCCTGCAGGCTATAAATCCTGCGACGTATTTGTGCATTGCCTCCGATATCACCCTGCCAACGGAATACATCAAGACGATGCGGGCTTCCGATTGGAAAAAAGCCAACATTGATCTGCACAACAGGCCAACCATCTTTATCATACACAGGATGTAAAAACAAAAAAACTGCCTTTCGGCAGTTTTTTTTTTACAACAAGGAGAAATAATTATCTTTTAATCCTGGCATTGCTATCCGCCACGATAAAAGAAGTGTCAAATCCTCCAAATGCTTTCATATAGCTCTTCAATGAAGTTCCATAGTTGTCCTTGATGGCTCTTTTCCCTTCATTCCTGAAATACTTTTTCACAGAACCTGCACCACCCAGATGAGCAGCCGCCAGAATTCCAGATTCGGTAACCTTGATCCCGTTTATGATCTTGCCTTCGTATTTCTCGATTTCTTCCCTTAATTCCCATTTGTTTTTGGCAAGCAAGACCTTGAATGCCTTTTCCTGCAATCTGGGATTGTTCAAGAATTCGGAAGAATTGTGAATTCCAATGGCTCTTAATGCAGCACTACCAAACTGGTATTTCCCCATATAACCAAGAGAATTAATTAATCGGTATTTTCCTTGTGATTCTTTGAATGCGAGTGCTTCCTTGAAGCCGGTGAAGGATTTTCCTGTGAATGGAAAATTAAAATTTGTGTATTCTTCTTCCTCAAGTGAGGGAAACAAATGAAGCGATTCTTCATTTTTCGAAACATAAAACCAATCCTGGTTTTCGTGCGTTGATGGTTTAAAACTCAAGCTTATAAAAGCGACAACAATTGCAATACTAGTGTAATAGATCCATTTTTTAGTCATAATTTGTTTTTCTTCTCAACCTGTCACACCGAGAAATTTCTACGTGGCAAATATACAACAAAAAATACAAACCTGAAAATCAGCCTGTTAATGTTTTCTAAAAGTAAAAGATATGGAATTTAGACTTTCCCAAACCATTGATTTCAAACGTTGGAGCAGGAACCTTGATGGTATTGAAAATGGAAAAAAGCGTCTTCAAAGTATGCGAACGGGTTTCAATCCTTGTCAAATCAACATCCAGGCTCAGATAAAATTGGCGCATCCTGGCCGTTCCTGGATAGAAAGCCGAACTGACTGGCACATCGTCTCCTGTAATCATCCCTTCAGCTCCGTAACCAACGGCCACATTAAGCCATTGCGGTATTTTTGAGTCCTTAAAGAAGGAGTGGATGTTACCCGAAAGCCAATAGGTCTGTCCATTATAATCCTTCAAGATTTGTTCATTCAAAGATTTCCCCAAAACATCCGGACGTAATGCCGCATAAGACGTGGTATGAAATGAAAATTTCGGAACAATCCGCTGCTCGTTCCAAAGCAATTCCTGCGAAACATACAAAGCTGTTCCTGTAGCGTTTGCCACCATATCTCCCCAAGAGAACCCCCATTCGGACGAATGTCCATCAAATACCTCGACAGCCGTAAGGAAACCCAGGCCGAGTGTTGAGCCGTAAATGAGCTGGCTTTCCTGGCTCGCTCCACTCCATTGAAGCAATTCAGCCCCAAATCTTCCCATCTGGTAGGAAGAGAATATATGTCCGGCCTTGTCCATCTGGAGCCATTGGGCATTGTCATTCTTAAGATGAAAACTTGATCTTGGATAATCGCTGTACCAGATCTGGTTCAAGGCAACCAAGGAACCCGTCAGGACAACAGCTTCCGAAATTACAACCGCATTTCTTCGTTGAACGTTTAAGGTATCTGCGGGCTTCAGGAAGTTCTCCAACTTTCCTTGTCCCGAAACATCAGAAAAAGAACCAACGAGCAGCAGTAAAAATATGTATCTGGAAAACTGCAAACTATCTTTTTATTCCCTGCTTGCTTACCCAGGCAATGTATTTCTGGCGGTTTACCTCGTGCTGGGCTGGCGTTACCGCAAATTCGTGGTACCCAAAGTTGGTAACACTTGCACAGAAATAAATATAATTGTGCTTCTCCGGGTTTAAAACCGCATCCAGAGCCGTGATATCCGGCATCGCGATCGGCCCCGGAGGCAAGCCTTCATTCTTGTAGGTATTATAAGGAGAAGCCGTTTCCAAATCCTTGTACAGAACACGCTTGATAACCTGGTCGAAATTTCCCGAGTTCTTCTTTACCGCATAAATCACCGTAGGGTCGGCTTCTAGCTTCATTCCCCTGTTCAACCTGTTCAAATAGACACCTGCAACCCTTGGGCGCTCATCCTTCTTGACGGTTTCCTTGTGAACGATTGAAGCCAATGCAGAGACTTGAAGCGGTGTCAGATTTTGGGCTTCCGCTTTGGCAAGCCTTTCCGGCGTCCAGAACTTCCTGTATTCTTTCGCCATCCTTTCACGGAATTTTTCGGCATTGATGTCCCAGAAGAACTCATACGAATTAGGAATGAACATGCTCAGCACATTTTCCTCGGTAAAACCATTTTCCTTAAGAAATTTCTCATCACGGAAAGCATTTAGCAGGCTCAAGCTATCCGCTTCGATCTGTGTTGCCACCCTCCCTGCGAAATCTTCCAATCTTTCCTGATTGTTAAAAGCAAGGTTTACCGGAACTTCCTGGCGAAGACTGTTGACAATGTCATTACTATTCATTCCGTTTTTCAACAGGAATTTTCCTGATTTTACGTTTGCAACGTATGATTTCTTTTCGGCAACCATATTAAAACGGCCGATATCTTCCACGTAAGGCTTGATGATCTCCACGACCTGATTGTAATTGGCATTGGTCGGGATATAGACGAAAACTTCCTTTTCGCTGAATCTCGTATTGGCAGAAAAAATTTTCCTGTAGATGATGTAGCCGTAAACAGATGCCGCCACGACTACCAGGAGTGAAAAATAAACGAGGATTTTTTTAAGTTTCAAGATGATAAATTTTTAAAATGATTGATTGATCAACTGGAATAAAGATTCGTCCGCATATTTGCCATTGACTAAATTCCATTGTTTTTTTGTTCCGATTAATTGAAATCCAAAATTAGTAAAAAGCTTTAAACTTGGTTCATTATTGCCGTCAATATTTGCGTAAAGCTGATTTAAATTTAAATGTGCAAATGCATAGCCGATTAACAGCTGCAAAGCTTCCGATCCCATTCCATTTCCCCTGTTTTCCTTGTCCTGAATGAGGATTCCGATTCCCGCACGATTGTTTCGCGGATCGTAATCGAACAAATCGATCAAACCGATGGCTGAAAAATTGTCATTCCTGCAAATGGCCAATCGCAACTGCTTGGCTTCGTAAATGTCCTGATGGGCATTTTCCAAATATTGTCGAATCAAGAAACGGCTGTAGGGTGTCTGGGTATTGCTGACGTTCCAAATGGACTCGTCATTTTCCACGGCATATACAAACTCGAGGTCGTCGGGTTCGAGCGCCCTTAGATAGATGTGCTGCCCTTTTAATGTTACCATTGGAATGGGAATTTAGAATTTAGAATTTAGAATTTTAAAATTGGATTTACTTCAGATGTCGATTGTTCCAGAGAAAACAAAAGTCGCCGGGCCTTTCAAGAAGACATCTGTAAACTTGTTGTCATCTGCATGGAACGAAACTTCCAATTTTCCGCCTTCCACATTTAACTGGATCGTATCAGAATCGGTTTTTCCAAGCACCCTCATTGCAATTGCCGCGGCAGTCGCGCCAGTTCCGCAGGAGAATGTTTCGTCTTCCACTCCTCTTTCGTATGTCCTCAGTGAAAAAGTCGCGTCGTCAACCTGCTTTACAAAATTCACGTTGCTTCCTTTTTCACCATACAATTCGCCATAACGTATTTGTGCCCCTTTGGATCTGACATCCAGATTTTTCAAATCGTCCACTATTTCTATGTGATGGGGCGAACCTGTATCGAGAAATACATATCCCGGCGTCACGTTTATATCGGACACGTCCTTCATCTGAAGTGAAACAATCCCGTCCTCGAAGATGGTGGCGTGGTGCAAACCGTCGGTTGCCATGAAGATGGTTTCCTTCTCGATTACATTCAGCCTTTTTGCAAACGCAACCAGGCATCTTCCACCGTTGCCACACATTGAGCTCTGGTTTCCATCGGAATTGTAATAGACCATGCGAAAATCTGTCGAATTGTCATTTTCTAAAAGAATCAAACCATCCCCTCCGATGCCAAATCTACGGTCGCATAATTGCTCGACGAGTTTGGTATTGTTTTTGGGAAATTTTTCATCGCGATTGTCTATCATCACAAAATCGTTGCCCGTTCCTTGGTATTTGTAAAATTTGATTTGCATTTTTTGGGTGTTGGGTTCTAAGTGTTGTTTTTTTTAGGCGTTTAAAAAAGGCCAATAGTTTTTATCCAGCCCCGACTTGAGGGAAAATCCTTTTTGTCCCGATAACTGTCGGGATGAAAAGATTTGGAAAGAAGGCGGGAATAAGATCCAAACCAATTCCCAATCGCCTTGCTCCTAAAAAATCAGCAACACAAAGTTACGAATATTAATGAAAAGTTAATCATTGTTAACCGAGCGTTAAACTGATTTTGGAGAAGGAATTAATCATCTAATTTTACTGTTAAATAACTTAATTATTATCAAGCAATGAAAAGATTTGGAAATTTATTCTTAGTGGCCTTGTTAAGTGGGGCGACAACTCTTGGTGCCTACAAATTGCTGTTTGACGACGGCGGAGCGTTGGATTCAAAATCGGTTGTAACGACTGCACCAAATAATTTTTCAAGAAATGTGGGCTTGGGAGCCGAAACGGTTGATTTTACAGATGCTGCCGACAAGGCTGTTCATTCTGTTGTTCACGTTAAAAATGTGTCTTACAGGACCGTTTCGAACCCTATCATCGAGTACTTCTATGGCTACAAGGGCGGCCAGCAACAAGAGCAAGTGGGTACAGGCTCGGGTGTGATCATTTCGGAGGATGGTTATATCGTGACGAATAACCACGTGATCAAGGATGCCCAGGACATCGAGATTACCCTGAACAATAGAAAATCGTACAAGGCAAAGTTGATTGGAACGGATGCAAAAATGGATATTGCCCTGCTGAAAATTGATGCTGATGGAAAACTTCCTTATTCTACTTTTGCAGATTCTGACAATGTAAAAGTTGGCGAGTGGGTTTTGGCAGTTGGTAATCCGTACAACCTTACTTCTACCGTGACGGCCGGTATCGTTTCGGCAAAAGCCAGAAATCTAGACACGAACGGAATCCAATCCTTTATTCAAACCGATGCTGCGGTAAACCCTGGAAACAGTGGCGGTGCGTTGGTGAACACAAGAGGCGAATTGGTAGGAATCAATACTATGATTTCTTCGATGACGGGTTCTTATGTAGGCTATTCTTTTGCCGTTCCCTCCAATATCACCCGAAAAATCATCGAGGACATCATGGAATTTGGAAATGTTCAAAGAGGAATGCTTGGTGTTGAAGGAGCTGAATTGAACGCTACGCTATCCAGGGAATTTGGCGTGAAGCAGACGGAAGGTTTCTTCGTGAACCGCGTAAACAAAAACTCAGGCGCTGAAAGATCAGGGTTGACCAAAGGCGATATCATCGTGAAACTGGACAACCAGACTATTTCTTCCGCTGCGGATCTCAACAGCTATATCAATACGAAACGTCCCAATGACAAAGTCCAGGTTTCGTTTCTGAGGAATGACAAACTAATGACGACTTCTGTTTCCCTGTCCAAGAATGACATTATCAATACGGAATTCAAAGGCATCAAGATCGAGAACATTGGTTCGGCTGACAAGAAGAGATTTAGAATCGGATACGGTGTAAAAATCCAAGAGATTGAAAATCCAAGATTGGCCCGTTATGCCGATGAACTTTCCGGAGCGATTATCCTTAAAGTAGACAATATCAAGGCTGTTGATGTTGAAACGGTTTCAAAAATCATGTCGAACAAGGACGAAGAAGAAGGTGTTCAGATTGAATTGATTACAAATAATGGTCAAGTTGTAAGAATGATCATTTAAGATTCCTTTAAAAAATTACAACAAAGCCGATAGTTTTACTATCGGCTTTATCTTTTTAAAAAGTTTCTGTTCTGTTTTATGCAGGTCGAAATCTATTTCGTAGTGGCAAAAGGTCGATTCAAAATATTTGTAAAAATTATTCATCAAAACATTTCACGAAAACGTTATAGTTGTTTACTTTTGCACCGAATTAAAAATCGACAACACTAACTATTTATAATTTAAACGAATGGACAACAAAAAAGCATCTTACGAAAAGGAACTTTCCTTTCAGGCTGACCGAAGACGCGCCGGTGTAGAATTCATCAAGATCATCAGCGATTTATGGTACGACAAATCAATTGAATTGGTATTTTTCAGAAACCAATTGATTGACCGCAATGTCAGCGAAATCATCAACCTGCACGAATATGCCGGGGCTTTTGTTGAGAAACCAATTTCTGTGTTTGATTCTGTTGAAATTGCAAGAGCCATTCTTTCATTGGATCTTCCACCTTCAAAGCTTGACATCGGAAAACTAACGTATGAGTTCCACCTTGAGCACGACAACTACAATGATTCCAAATCCTTTGTAATTGACAAGCTAAGGAATGCAAAGGAATTCAAGAACATCAATCCCAAAAATGTGGTATTGTATGGTTTTGGTCGTATAGGACGTTTGCTGGCCCGCGAATTGATGTCGAAAACCGGAAAAGGAAACCAATTGCGCCTGAGAGCCATTGTCACCAGGGATAAAAATGATGCAACTAGCCTTGAAAAAAGAGCTTCCTTGCTGCGTTACGATTCCATCCACGGTGATTTCCAAGGTTCTGTAATTGCCGATCCTGAAAACAATGCCCTGATCATCAACGGAACCACCGTCCATATCATTACAGCAAATGCTCCGGAAGAAATCAATTATAACGACTATGGTATTGATGATGCCTTGGTTATTGACAATACTGGTGCCTTTACCACACAGGAAGCTTTGGCAAGACACCTGACTTCCAAAGGTGTTGACAAGGTCTTGCTGACCGCTCCAGGAAAGGGTGTTCCGAATATCGTACACGGTGTAAACCACAACGAATACAATCCTGATGAAGTGAACATCTTCTCTGCCGCCTCTTGTACCACAAATGCCATCACGCCTATCTTGAAAGCCGTTGAAGATACCCTGGGTGTTGTAAAAGGACACTTGGAAACAATCCACGCCTACACAAACGACCAGAACCTTGTGGACAACATGCACAAGAAATACCGTCGTGGAAGAGCTGCCGCATTGAACATGGTAATTACCGAAACAGGTGCAGGAAGTGCTGTTGCCAAAGCATTGCCTTCCCTGGCTGGAAAATTGACTTCAAATGCGATCCGCGTTCCTGTTCCCAATGGTTCGCTTGTGGTCTTGAATCTTGAGGTAAACAAGGAAACTTCTATAGCCGAAATCAATGCGATCATGAAAAAATATGCATTGGAAGGCGAATTGGTGGAGCAGATCAAATATTCCATGAACAACGAATTGGTTTCTTCAGACATCGTAGGAACTTCTGCACCATCCATCTATGACAGCAATGCGACAATCGTTTCCGCTGATGGAAAAAACATCGTACTTTATATCTGGTACGACAACGAATATGGCTACAGCCACCAGGTTATCCGACTTGCAAAATATATTGCCAAAGTAAGACGATTTGCTTACTACTAGCAGTTAAACAGCCCAAAACCAGCCCAACCTAAAAAATCCGTTCTGTACTGCAGAGCGGATTTTTGATTTATATTGATTTCAAATTTTATGCTTTGTTTTAGCATTCCAAAAATAGTCCCAGATTAAAATAATAACACTGATAAAATCCGTGGAATCGTCTAATCTGGGTCATACATTTCCTTGCCACTTCTTATTGTTCCTTAGGCTTTGTGAAATAATAAATCGGTATTCCCAATAACATTATCGCCACGCCCCAGCCACAAGTCGACAAACGTGTAAACAATAGCGAGATGCAAAATGCCGATGCCACAATGATGTACAACAAGGGGAGAACAGGATATCCAAAAGCCTTGTAAGGTCTTTCCGCATCCGGACGTTTTTTCCTGAGGATAAAGATTCCGTAGATGGTCAGGATATAAAAAATGATTACAATGATCATTACAAAATCCAGCAATGCCCCGTATTTCCCAGTCAGGCATAAAGCCGAAGCCCAAATACATTGCGCCCACAAAGCCCAGGCTGGAACGCTTGCAGCATTTAAATTGGCTGCCTTCTTGAAGAACAAACCGTCTTTTGCCATAGTATAATATACCCTTGCTCCCGCCATGATCAATCCGTTGTTGCAGGCAAAGGTCGAAATCATGATCATGATGGCAATGATCAAAGTACCGATGTTTCCAAAAATATACTCAGAAGCAACCACCGCCACCCTGTCGGATTTCGCTGTTGCTATTTCGTCAAGCGGAATGACCGCCAAATACATCAGGTTGGCCGAAATATAAATGATGGTCACGATCAAAGTTCCCAGAAACAGGCTCAAGCCTACATTCCGCTGCGGATTCTTGATTTCTCCTGCAATGAACGTGACTCCATTCCAGGCATCGCTTGAAAACAACGAGCCTACCATTGCAGCTGAAATTCCGGTTATCAAGGCCGTTCCGCCAATAGGAAGCCACGAGCCATCAACCGTATTGAATACTCTCGGGTTCCACGCATCCACCCAATTGGCATCCCAAACCTCACCTTTGGCGGCAAGCAGGAATCCGAAGACAATCAGCCCCAGAAGCGAAAATATCTTAATGATGGTCAACACCGTCTGTAAAATCTTGCTGTTCTTGACTCCGCGGCTGTTGAGATACGTGAGCAAGATTATCGTGATGATCGAAACTATCTGGGCGGCATTCAACTTGAAGGAACCCAGTTCCCATAGAATATTCTCGTCACTAAAAGGTTCATACAAATAGGCTGCAAATTTTGAAAATGCCACCCCGACGGCGGCTATAGTACCGGTCTGTATGACGGCAAAAAAGCTCCATCCGTATAAAAAGGCTATCAATTTTCCGTAAGCTTCCTTAAGATAGACATATTGTCCGCCTGCTTTTGGAAACATCGCACTCAGCTCGCCATAGCTCACGGCTGCAATCACGGTTATAAGTCCCGAGATCACCCAGATAAGCGTGAGCCATCCAGCAGAGCCTACCTGCCGGGCAATGTCTGAGCTTACTATAAATATTCCCGAACCGATCATAGATCCCACTACGAGCATAGTCCCGTCTAATAATCCGAGTTCTCTTTTAAAATTCTGTTGGTCGTTTTCCATAATTGCGTTGGTTTTGGTTGGTTAAAGATATTATTATTTCGGTTGGTTTTTTAATGCATACTTGAATCTTTTATCAAAATGAATTGCAATTGATCGAGGATTTAAAAAAAATACTACGTATAATGCCGTGAATCGCCAACATATCAAGAAAATCAATATTTAAAGCAGGGAAACTTAATTGCTTGATGCTTTTAAAATTAGCCCTGAATACTTGGCGCGTATTGAAGAATTATTTAATACTTTTGCCCGAAATTACCTTTTATTATTCAAAATATGAATGCATCCATCGAGCGCATCCAACAAGCCATTGCTCCTTTCAGGCAACAAATAATCGACCATAAAGTATATTCGGTCATCAAGGATACCGAGGATCTGCAGCTTTTCATGCAGTACCACATCTTCGCAGTTTGGGATTTCATGTCACTTCTGAAAGCATTGCAGAACAATCTTACCTGCACTTCCGTGCCTTGGTTTCCCAAGGGAGATGCGGACACAAGACATCTTATCAATGAAATCGTCGTAGGAGAAGAATCGGATGTGGACAGTCTTGGCAACCGAAAAAGTCATTTCGAATTGTATCTTGATGCCATGCAACAATGTGGAGCAGATACGACATCGATTGAAAAATTCGTAACCGAATTGAAACAATCAGGTAATTTTGAGTCGGCTTATGCCTTATCTCAAGCGCCAACAGAAGCTAAGGATTTTGTAGACTTCACGTTTGACATCATCAACAGCAAGAAAGATTACCTTCAATCGGCCATCTTTACTTTCGGACGCGAAGATTTGATTCCTGATATGTTCCTGGCCATCATCAATGACCTGTATAAGGAATATCCTGAAAGTATTTCCATCTTCAAATATTATCTGGAGCGCCATATCGAAGTGGATGGCGACCACCACAGCCATCTTGCCTTGCAAATGACCGCCAATCTATGTGGTGATAATGAAACTTTTTGGAAAGAGGCCGAAACGGCCACCATCAAATCCCTCCAACAGCGCATTAATTTATGGGATGGTGTCTATGACGCTATCATGCTGAAGAAAAATGCAAGCGTAGCGCTTTAATTTTTATAGAGTCTCTTTTGATCTATTAAAGAGTATTAAAAGCGTTAAGTGCAAAACATAAAAAAACTCCCGAATTTCTTCGGGAGTTTTTATTTTTAAAAGGAATACAAATTATTCGTTTCCTGCAGCAGCAATCAGGTTTAATGCCGAGCCTGCAACGAACCATCCGATCTGGCCTTCGTTGTAGGTATGGTTCGCAACAATTACGTCTACCGAACCATCTTCGTGTTTGAATTCCAAATTCAAGGACACACCTGGTGCAAAATCTACAAGATTTGTAAAGTTGATGGTATCGTTCTCTTGAATCTTATCATAATCCGATTCATTGGCAAAAGTAAGTGCCAACATGCCTTGTTTTTTCAAGTTGGTTTCGTGGATACGAGCGAATGATTTTACCAAGACCGCTTTCACACCCAAGAAACGAGGCTCCATTGCAGCGTGTTCACGAGAAGAACCTTCACCATAATTGTGGTCACCCACAACGATAGAAGGAACTCCGGCAGCCTTGTAGGCTCTTTGAACCGCAGGGACGGCATCGTATTCTCCTGTCAATTGGTTTCTTACTGAATTTGCCTTCTGGTTGAAAGCATTGATTGCTCCAATGAGCATATTGTTTGAGATATTATCCAAATGTCCACGGAAACGCAGCCAAGGTCCTGCCATTGAGATATGGTCAGTGGTACATTTTCCGAAAGCCTTGATCAATAATTTAGCTCCCGTGATGTTTTTTTCGTCCCATGCAACGAAAGGCGCCAATAATTGCAATCTTTCGGATGTTGGAGAAACCACTACCTGGACACCGGAACCATCTTCAGATGGAGCTTGAAAACCTGGATCTTCAGCGTCAAATCCTTTTGGAGGCAATTCGTCTCCTGTCGGTTCGTCCAACATCACTTCTTCACCATCTTCGTTGATCAACTTATCGGTCAAAGGATTGAACGACAAATCTCCCGCAATTGCCAAAGCCGTCACCAATTCCGGCGATCCCACGAAAGCCAAAGTGTTTGGATTACCGTCGGCACGTTTTGAAAAGTTCCTGTTGAACGAGTGAACGATGGTGTTTCTTTCTTCTTTTTCGGCACCTTCCCTGTCCCACATACCGATACAAGGTCCGCAAGCATTAGCAAAAACAGTAGCGCCAATCTTATCGAAAGTATCAATAAATCCGTCACGTTCGATGGTATATCTTACCAATTCTGATCCGGGAGTTATTGTAAATTGTGATTTTGTTTTCAAGTTTTTATCGGCCACTTGTCTTGCCAAAGAAGCGGCACGAGCTATATCTTCGTAAGATGAATTCGTACAGGAACCAATCAAACCAACTTGGATCTGCAATGGCCAATCGTTTTTGATGGCTTCTTCTTTCATCTTGGAAATTGGCGTAGCCAAATCTGGAGTAAAAGGTCCATTCAAGTGTGGCTCAAGTTGGGAAAGATCGATCTCAATGATCTGATCAAAATATTTTTCAGGATCTTGGTAAACTTCAGGATCTGCCGTCAAGTAGGAAGCAATTTCATTGGCTGCATCGGCCACATCTGCTCTTCCTGTTGAACGCAGATAACGGTCCATTGAAGCATCGTAACCAAAAGTTGAAGTTGTTGCTCCAATTTCGGCACCCATGTTACAAATAGTTCCCTTACCCGTACAAGACATAGCTGTTGCGCCTTCACCGAAATATTCGACGATTGCTCCGGTTCCACCTTTTACGGTAAGGATTCCGGCCACTTTAAGGATAACATCCTTTGGAGCGGTCCAACCTGACAACTTGCCCGTCAGTTTAACTCCGATCAGTTTTGGAAATTTCAGTTCCCATGCCATTCCCGACATCACGTCAACAGCATCGGCACCACCAACTCCAATCGCAACCATTCCCAGACCTCCTGCATTTACAGTGTGCGAATCGGTACCAATCATCATTCCACCCGGGAATGCATAGTTTTCAAGCACTACCTGATGGATGATTCCAGCTCCCGGTTTCCAGAAACCAATTCCGTATTTATCTGAAACTGATGACAGGAAATCAAAAACTTCATTGCTTTGAGATTTGGCACGAGCCAAATCTGTTTTCGCATCAACTTTCGCCTGTATCAAGTGGTCGCAGTGAACCGTTGTAGGAACTGCCACTTTTGCTTTTCCGGCATGCATGAATTGCAATAAAGCCATCTGTGCAGTTGCATCCTGACAAGCCACCCTGTCGGGTGCGAAGTCAACATAATCCTTTCCTCTTGTAAATGCGTGGGAAGGATCTCCTTCCCAAAGATGGTTGTATAAAATTTTCTCCGTCAAAGTAAGCGGACGACCAACTATTTCACGTGCCTTATCAACACGGGTTGTCATATTCGCATACACTTTTTTAATCATTTCAATGTCAAAAGCCATAGTGTATCTATTTGTATTGTTATTCTATTCTAAATATATGAAAAATAAAGCTATTATAAAAAGAAAGCTCAAGTTTATCACTCAAGCTTTCCCATATTAGTTTGTCATCATACTGCCAACAGTTTATTGGAAGGTACAAATTTTGTCAAGTTGATGCCTTCCACTGCAACTTTATATTCTTCAATTGTTGGGACTCTCCCCAGGATTGTTGAAAGTACTACAACCGGTGTGGAAGAAAGCAAAGATTCTCCTTTCTTGCCTTCTGTATCTTCTACGACCCTTCCTTGGAAAAGACGTGTGGAAGTTGCCATAACCGTATCTCCCTTGGATGCTTTTTCCTGATTACCCATGCAAAGGTTGCATCCCGGGCGCTCCAAGTATAGCATATTCTCATATTCGGTACGCGCTGCAGCTTTTGGAGCATTGTCGTCAAATTCGAAACCAGAATATCTTTGCAGCACTTCCCAATCTCCTTCTGCCTTCAATTCGTCTACAATATTATAGGTAGGCGGTGCCACTACAAGCGGTGCTTTAAATTCAACTTTTCCGTTCTGTGCTTCAACGTTTTTAAGCATCTGGGCAAGGATTTTCATATCGCCCTTGTGCACCATGCATGAACCAATAAATCCGAGATCTACTTTCTTATCTCCTCCATAAAAAGATAGCGGCCTGATGGTATCGTGCGTATATCTTTTGGAAACGTCCTTGTTGTTTACATCAGGATCAGCAATCATCGGTTCCGAAATCTGATAAAGATCCACAACCACTTCCGCATAATATTTAGCATTTGCATCTGGTGTCAAAGCTGGCTTTTCATATGTTTTAATCTCGGCAATTCGTTTGTCAGCCTTATTGATCAATCCTTGCAAAACCTGCTTCTCGTTGTCCATTCCCTTATCAATCATGATCTGGATTCTTCCTTTCGCAATTTCCAAAGACTCAATCAAAGTATCATCTTCAGAAATACAGATAGAAGCTTTTGCCTTCATTTCTGCCGTCCAATCCGTGAAAGTAAAAGCCTGGTCGGCAGTTAGCGTTCCCAAATGCACCTCGATGATTCTTCCTTGGAATACATTTTCTCCACCAAACTCGTGCAACATCTGTGCTTGGGTGGCATGCACAACATCGCGGAAGTCCATATAGCTTGCCATCTCTCCCTTGAAAGTAACCTTCACGGATTCAGGAATTGGCATTGAAGCTTCACCAGTGGCAAGTGCTAATGCAACCGTACCTGAATCCGCACCAAAAGCAACACCTTTTGACATTCTTGTATGCGAATCTCCACCGATAATGATTGCCCATTCGTCAATCGTGATGTCATTCAACACCTTGTGGATCACATCCGTCATGGAATGGTAAACGCCTTTTGGGTCACGAGCCGTGATCAAGCCAAAATCGTTCATGAATTTCATTAGTTTTGGAATATTTGCCTGCGCTTTCTTGTCCCAAACTGAAGCCGTGTGACAACCTGATTGATAAGCACCGTCAACGATTGGAGAAATGACTGTTGCCGCCATAGATTCCAATTCCTGTGCCGTCATCAATCCAGTCGTATCTTGCGAACCAACTATGTTAACTTCCACACGTACATCTGAACCAGCGTGCAACACTTTTCCAGGAGCGATTCCAACTGCATTTTTATTGAAGATCTTTTCCACAGCAGTAAGACCTTGCCCTTCAATAGAAATTTCTTTTGAAAGTGCAAATACTTGATTTGGTTCTACGCCCAAAATTTTAGCCGCAACTGTTTGGATTTTTTTACCAAATACAATTGCATACGATCCACCAGCTTTGATGAATTCCATTTTCTGAGGAGTAAATGCCTTCGAAATGTCCATCAATTCTTGGTCGCCGTTGTATAATTTTTTCGTTCTTGTATTGATCGTAAGCACGGTACCTGTTTCAACAGAATACGCTTCCTCTAAAATTGGATCATTATTTTCATCACGAACAACTTCGCCATTTTCATCCAGTTTTTTTACCCAATTTTTAAGATCAAGTCCTATACCTCCGGTAACATCAACAGTTGTCAAGAAAATTGGAGAGATTCCGTTCGTACCTCCGACAATTGGAGCAATATTTACGAATGGAATATAAGGACTTGCTTGCTTGCCTGTCCAAAGTGCCACGTTGTTTACACCCGACATCCTGGATGAACCTACACCCATGGTACCTTTTTCGGCAATCAGCATCACGCTTTTATCCGGATGTTGCGCTTGCAATCCCCTGATTTCTGATTGCGCCTGGGGCGTGATCATGCACTGGCCATGAAGTTCACGGTCAGAACGCGAATGTGCCTGGTTTCCAGGTGAAAGCAAATCTGTTGAAATATCTCCAATTCCAGCGATGAAAGTAACCACCTTGATTTCTTCCGGAACATCCGGAAGTTTGGTAAAAAACTCAGCCCTTGCATAACTTTCAAGAATTTCCCTTGAGAATTGATTACCGTTTTTATACGCTTCTTTTAAACGATCCGTATCGGCATCATAAAGAAAGACTTGTGTTTTCAATACCTCCGAAGCCTGGCTGGCAATTGAAGCATCTTCTCCAAGCGCCAAATCTAAAAGCACCTCGATTGAAGGTCCGCCTTTCATGTGCGAAAGCAACTCAAAAGCATAGGCAGGCGTGATTTCTTCCACTACTGATTCGCCAAGGATAATTTCTTTCAAGAATCTAGATTTTACCGTGGCAGCACTTGTCGTACCCGGTAAAGTATTGTATATAAAAAATTTAAGAGAATCTGCTCGATGGGCATTATTGGTGTCCTTGATTTGGAAAATAATTTCACTTAGCAATTCAGCGCCATCAATTGGCTTTGGGTGAAGCCCTTGCCCTTTACGCTCTTCAATCTCTTTGAGGTAATCGTTATAAATGTTCATAGTTAAATTATAGAAGTCTTTTGTTTTTAAAATACTGAAAAACAACAAAATATAAAGCAAAATCTGCAGATCCTACTATCGCATTCCATATCGATTGTATTTTTAAATTACATACCCTTTCCCCATCATTTACGATTTAAAAAGTCATGCTTTTAGTTTTGTTTGTTTGTGTATGCAAATTTAAGAAATCTAATCCAAAATTGAACTATTTTTAATAAAAGACAAGATTCCAACGATTATTATTCTCAAATAATCAATTCTGGTGATTATTATTAAATAAATTTTGCTATTAAATTAAATTATTGCCTAATTGTTAATTTAAAGTCTTTTTATTACCAAATTCGGAATTTTAGAAAGCTTTAAGAATCTTCAATGAATTAAGAACCTTTCTAAATTACAGTCCTATTACGTTTTCGTAGGCATAATGAATAAAAAAACCTGATAATTTTGGTTATCAGGTCTCGGTTTAATTTTTTATGGAAACTGCTAGAATAATGAAGCAATGATCTTTTCGATTGTAATTCCTTCCGCATCGGCTTTGTAGTTTTTCACCACACGATGTCTTAATATTCCGATTGCCACTGCTTTCACATCTTCGATATCCGGGGAAAACTTTCCGTTGAACGCAGCATTTGCTTTTGCCGCCAGGATCAAGTTCTGCGAGGCTCTCGGTCCAGCACCCCAATCGATATAATTCTTTATAAAATCGTTTGACAATGCATTATCAGGACGTGTCTTGCTTACCAAAGAAACGGCATATTCAATGACATTATCCGCAACCGGAATTCTCCTGATCAGATGTTGGAAATCGATGATCTCCTGAGCCGTGAATAACGGATTAACCGTTTCCTTTACATCTGAAGTCGTGCTTTTTACAACCTGGACCTCTTCTGCAAAAGAAGGATAATCCAATTTTATTGAAAACATGAAACGATCCAATTGGGCTTCCGGCAAAGGATAGGTTCCTTCCTGCTCAATCGGGTTCTGTGTTGCCAAGACGAAATAGGGCAAATCTAATTTATAGTTGTGTCCCGCAATGGTAACCGCCCTTTCCTGCATCGCTTCCAATAAGGCTGCCTGCGTTTTAGGTGGCGTCCTGTTGATCTCATCAGCAAGGATGATATTGGAAAAAATCGGTCCCTTTATGAATTTAAACTGACGGTTTTCATCCAAAATCTCACTTCCCAGAATGTCCGAAGGCATCAAATCCGGCGTGAATTGGATACGCTTGAAGTCCAATCCCAAAGCCTGAGCGATAGTATTGACCATCAACGTCTTTGCCAATCCCGGCACACCTACCAAAAGCGCATGTCCTCCAGAAAAAATACTCAACAAGATCTGGTCGACCACTACATCCTGACCTACAATAATTTTAGAAATCTCTTTTTTAAGTTCATTCCTTTTTTGAACCAAGTTTTGTATAGCAGTTACGTCGGACATAATAATTTTAGATTTTAGAAGATGGGTTGATTTTAGATTCCTGAAAGTTAAGAATTATTTCTTAAGCCAGTTGTTTACAAATTCGCAATCCCTGTATTCACCATTGATTTTAATGTAAGTATCTTTAATTTTTTCTTCCGTCCATTTCGCAATCTCCTTGATCTGCTTGTCTTTCAAGGCAAATTCCTTGATCTTTATATAATCCGTAGAATAATCCGCCTGGTGTGCTGCAATCCTGTTGGTCACCATCATTATCTTATACACCTTGCCTCCAGATCTTGGCTCATCTATGTAAGGAAGCGAAACCTCGCCCGTTTTAAGGTTGGAAACCTGGCCGTACAACATCGCATCGAGCTTGGTCAATTCAAAACGAGAATCCAAGGTCTTAGGATTCAGCAATGCACCACCGTTTGTCTTGGTTTCTTTTTCATCCGAAGAATTCCTGGCCGCATCTGCAAAAGTGATCTCTCCGTCCGTAATCTTCTTTCTGATCATCAGTGCCTCCTCTTTTGCCTCCTTCATGGATTCTTCAGAGATTTTTGGCGCAATCAAGATGTGACGCAGATCCACGTCCTGTCCTCGAATCTTTTCAATAAATATGATGTGAAAACCGAATTCCGTTTCAAATGGTTCTGAAATCTGTCCTTCATCGAGACTGAAAGCAACATCCTTGAATTCTTTCACCAAGGGGGTTTTCCTGTTTACCTTCATGAAACCACCATTTGATTTTGATCCTGGATCCTGGGAATATAAAACTGCCTTGCTATAGAAACTGGCACCCGCCTCAACATCCCTTTTAAATTCATTCAGCTTGTCTTTTACTTTCTGCTTTTCAGCTTCCGTAATCTTTGGCCTGATAACGATTTGCGAGATTTCCAATTCGTCTCCAAAAACAGGCAACTCTTCTTTCTTTATCCCTTTGAAGAAAGTCCTGACTTCCTCGGGTGTGATCTCAACCTTGTCGATGATCTTGTTGGTCATGTCAGTGGTAAGCTTGTTCATTTTCAAGATTTCAAAGAAATATGTCCTGAATTCCTCCTCGCTGTTTTTCTTGTAATATTTGACAAGATCTTCCATGGAACCACGACTCTGCTCCAACATTGTCCCAATTTTCTCCTCCATCATGCTATTGATTTCGGCGTCTTTTACCACGATACTATCCTGAAGCGCCTGGTGAGCATAAAGCCTTTGCTCCAGAAGATTTCCCAGCATCTGGCATCTTGTAATTCCTTCAATGGAATTTCCCTGTGAAGACAATTCCAAGAAATTCTTGTCGATATCTGAATCCAGGATGATGTAATCCCCAACGGTTGCAATAATTCCATCTATCTTCTGACGCTTGAAAGACGATTTAGGTGCTTCTTGCTTTTTTACTGTATCGCTGATAATTTCCTGTGCCTGTATTTCCCCAATGGAGCATACTGACAACAAAAGCATCAAGAAGTTCCTACTATTTATAAATTTCATATTTGTCATTTTTAATCGCATCATCAGTAATTTCTTTTTCAAATTTTTTAATTAATTCCAATTTTCTCCTATTCAAAATTACTTGCTGTAAAGTTGGCTTTAAATACACAAAAGGACTTATCTCGTTCTTGTTTATTGTTTTTTTAATCTTGACTAAATATACATTCAATGAATCTGGTTTTTCAAAAGAGATCCCTTCTGATATGTATTTTTCCCGGTTATCGGGGTTGATAAAAGGCAGCTTCCTGTAAATCTCATTCAGCTCCACCCAAACCGAATCGTTCAATGCCGAGTTTTTAAACTGTACCTGGTAAGTATCCCAGAATTTCTTATCCGATTTTCTGAAATCCAGGAACTTGCTTCTTATGGTTGCAAACTTGGGATGATCCTTGGGCAGATATATGTATCTCAATTGCACCAGGCTGCCATTTGTCCTGAAATTTTCCTTGTTGTTGTCGTAATATTCCTTCAGCTCTTTTTCGGAAATCACGGTATCAACTGTTGTCTTCACAACCTCTTCGATATAAGCCTTCGTATATAAATCGTTTTTATATTGCCTCACCAGCTCATCAAACTCTGCCTTTTTCGCATCATTGAGATTGACATTGGCCGCTTCCATGAGTAACTTCTGTGCGGCCCAACGATCAATAAAGCTTCTAACGATCATCGTACTGTCTTCCTTTGAAGTTCCAGCGGCAACCAGATCCCTTATGTCTTCCTTGTATAAAAAAGAATCACCCACTCTTGCTATTGCTTCCGGTTTTGCTTCCGGCTTGAAATAAGTACAGGAACACAAGAGCAAAGACAACCCTATTATATAAAGGCTTTTCTGCATCTAGGACTTGATTTGTTTTTTTACTTTCTCGAAAGTATCCTTGTTGACATTGATCGTAAATTCCTTCTTCAAATCTGACACCCAGTTTTCTTCCAAATATTGCTGGTAATCATTCACTACCTTCCCCTTGCATTCCTCCAGGGTTTTCTCTCCTGCAGGCAATACTTTATTTACACGGGTCACGAAATAATAATCACCTTCCTTTACAACATCCGTAACTCCTTGCTTGAATGTTACGTTTTTGGGAAGCACTTCATTTCCTTCTTCAAAGACACCTTCTTTCTCAAGCACTTCAACTTCTTTTCCTGAATTCAGATTCTGCTTGATGAAATCAGCCGACTTCTCTTTTTTCAACATCTTTTGTGCTTTCTTGATAAAGTCAGCCTTGGTTGAAGAGACAATCAGAACATCATATCTGTTTTTCCATTTGTAGTTGCTGCTGTTCTTCTGATAGAAATTCTGCAATCCGATGGTATCCGTTTTGGATTTTTCCCAGATTTCTTTTTCCATCAAATCAAAAAGAAGCAATCCGTCACGGTATTCTTCCATAACGTCCGCGAATTCCGGAAATTCCTTTTCAAGGTTATCGTTATAATAAACATTCAATTGCTCGTCCAGGAAATTTTCGTACAAGAAATCTACCAACTTGGCCACCGGCTTTATTTCAGGGATGCCTTTCTGCTGGCTGTTCAAATAATTCAAAAATGCCGTTCCCGTGATTACCTTTTCATTCACGGAAAACAAAGCCTTGTCGAAATTTTTTGTATCTGCCGGAACTTTCCAATTGGAAGTATAAATATCGTTCGTGACAGTCTTTACAAGGGCTGCATATAATTTATTGTCTCTTTTTACGGCGTATTTCTTCCTAAGTTTCTCGTTTACAGAATTCACGATCAAGCGAGAACGATCGTCTTTCCTGATTTTGCCATCCAACTCCGACTCCATTTCCTGAAAGGTCTTCACCGGATGTTTCTCTATAAACTTCACAATATGCCATCCGTATTCACTTTCAAAAGGCTCCGAAACTGGTTTTTCCTTTGACAACGAAAAAGCAACATTCTCAAACTTATCCGAACTCAATTCGCCAGAACTGAAACTGTTCAATGCGCCACCTTTTGCTGCGGATGATTTATCTTCCGAAAATTGCTTGGCAAGTTCTTCGAACTTTTCGCCTTGCTGCAGCTTCTTGTAAATGTCCTGGATTTTTATTTTTCCCTTTTCAAATGATGCTGCATCCGCAGGCTTCATGATCATGATATGGGCCACGCTTACTTCGCCCCTGTTGTCCCTGATATCGTTCACTTTTATCAAGTGATATCCAAAACGGGTCCTTACAGGTTTGGAAATTTCGTTCTTCTTGGTCTTGTAAGCACCAGATTCAAAAGCATAAACCATCCTGAATGCTGAAAAATAACCCAAGTCTCCAAGATTTTCCTTGGCAGAAGGATCTTGCGAGTATTGTTGTGCCAATTTACCAAAGTCCTCGCCTGCAATTGCCTTCTTGCGAATGTCCAGGATCTGATTGTAAGCTTTCAAAGTATCGGCTGGAGCAGCATTCTCATCTACCATGATCAAGATGTGGGACGCTTTTATTTCTTTTTGAGAACGGTTGTAAGCTTCCTCGACAAGTTCCTTGGTAACTTTTGTATCGGTAAGATAATTTTTGGAAAGCTGGTTCCTGTAGGATTTTAATTCTGATTGGTATTTCGGATTATTTTGCAATCCTAATTTATTGGCCTTGTTGATCTTAAGCTTGTATCCGACAAACAATTCCAAATATTGGTTAAGGTCTTTTTGAGATTCGTCCTTCACCAGGTCAATATTTTTTTTATAAACCCTTGAAAATTCATCAGTATAATAAGGTTTATCATCAATAGAGAACAATACTTCTTTTTTACTGTCTTGGGCATTGCTTATAAAATTTGCAGCAAGCAAAAGCCCGAACAACAATTGTTTTATTTTCATTCTTGTATCAATTATGTATTTCTAATTAAGAAAGGTTATTGTTTTTGGTTGTTTTGGTTTTGTTATTTCTTTTAAAAACGAATAAAAACAAATTGTATTTCATCGGATTCTGGATTAATAACAATCAACAAAATTAACAATTCAATTACATTATGCAAGTTTGTTGATTACTATTAACAAAAAATTAAATGAACACCTGTAAACAAGCATAAAAGCTACTGATATCAAAAAAAAGCATCCTGTAAAAACAGGATGCTTCCAAGTAAGATGCAAGTATGAAAATTATATTGCCAATACGATAAATTCACTTCTCCGGTTGAGCTGGTGCTCTTCTTCGGTACATTTTACACCATCGGCACATTGATTGATCAATTGCGTCTCCCCATAACCTTTTCCTGAAAGTCTTTCCGGGGAAATTCCTTTTTCTATAAACCAGGCAATCGTAGCTTTTGCCCTCCTGTCTGATAATTTCTCATTGCTCTTGTGGGAATCACGGCTGTCGGTATGCGAACGCACATCAATTTTCATCGTCGGATATTCCACCATCACTTCCAGCACTTTTGCCAATTCTATTGCGGCATCAGGACGTATGAATGATTTTCCCAGATCGAAATAAATCTTTTTGATGTTCAGCTTCTTGGCAATGTCTTCTCCAATTGCAAAAGGAACCACTACTTTTTCCAAAGGAACCGGCAACTCTGATTTTCCCGAAACTTCCGCGATGACAATCTTGGCTTCATTGGGTATGGCATCTGCTTTTTTGGCCCTTACGTAATAGGTTTTTCCGCATTCAACTTCAAAAACATAAGCACCTTTCTCGTCGGAAGTTGTTTTTTTCAATTCCTTGAAATTCTCATCAAGGAGTATGACTTCTGCATTTGGCAAGATGTTTCCCGTTTGGGAATCGGTTATGATACCCGTGAGTACCTGCTCGCAAATCAATATCTTATTTTCCTTGAATCTATAGATATCATCGAATCCTTTTCCTTTTTTCCTATAGGAACTGAAAAAACCAATCCTGGTTTCATTATTGATGCTGAAAGCAAAATCATCGTTGGAGGAATTTATAGGTGCTCCGATGTTTACCGGTGGTGTGAAATTTCCACTCTTATCTAATCTGGAAACAAAGATATCCAAGCCTCCAAGTCCCGGATGGCCATCGGAAGCAAAATACAATTCATTTTCAGTCGTGATAAAGGGAAACGTTTCCCTTCCTTCCGTATTGATCTGGGGTCCTAGATTTTCAATCGCTCCAAAATATCCGTTATCGTTTATGGCAACCTTGTACAAATCCGATTGTCCCAAAGTTCCCGGCATGTCCGATGCAAAATACAATGTCTTTTCATCGGCACTTAAAGCGGGATGGGCTACACTATAATCGTTGCTGTTGAATGGAAGCTCGGTAATGTCGCTCCAAACACTGTCTTTCAAGACAGCCATGTATATTTTCAAAAGCGTTACCTTGTTCTTGTCCTTTCCCTTCTTGCCGTCCTTGAAATTGTTCCTGGTAAAATACATCGTCTTGCCATCTTTTGTAAAGATCGGTGTAGACTCATTAAATTTCGTGTTGATTTTCTTGGAAAATTTCACAGGGACCGACATTGATGAATCTGGTTTCATTTCGGAAACATATAAATCCGTAAAGGCTTCGTTTGTCCATTTATGTTCCCTCTTGAAAAGCCCACCCGTATCTCTTGCTGAAGCAAAAACAATCTTATTGCCATATAAACTGCTCCCGAAGTCGGCATACTCCGAATTGATTCCCGCATCCTTGATCGTATATCTTCCCGAATTGGATTTTATTATTTCCAGATAATTCTTGTTCCTGATGTGCAACTGTCCTCTCAAATCTTCCTGTGCCATCTCATTGAACTTGACCAATAATTCATCGGCCTTTTTGTAATTGCCAACTGATTTCAAGGTTTGGGAATAACGATAATAGTACAAGGCGGGAATTGTCAAGTTGTTCATCCGGAACAGTTCTCCATACCATTTTGAAGCCTTTTCAAATTCAGAATTGAAATAATAGGAATCTCCCAATTTCTGAAACAATTCCGCTGACTTATGTCCTTTATTGGCCACGCGTTCATAAACCGAAATAGCATCAATATAAGACAAATCGTTGAATTTTTTATTTGCAGCTGCAACTTGTTTTTCCTGCGAAAAGGCATTTCCTGCAATCAGAAAAGTCATCGATATATATAGAACTACTTTTATTTTCATCTTAAGAAATTATTAGAAGAATCTTGGAGAAACCACCTTGCTGTAATTATTGAACAATTCATATCGGAGAAAAATCTCGTGTGAACCTGAATTATAATTGGCCAATTTTGTCGTCTCTGCATCATACGAATATCCAATGTGCCAAGAATCGTTCACCTGGAACCCAACCATTCCGCTCAAGGCAGCACTCCATCTGTAGGCAGCACCGATGAAAAATTTCTCATTGAACAAGAAATTTGCTGAAAGGTCTACTTGAAGCGGAGCTCCCTGGACCATCTTTGTCATCAATGCGGGTTTGAATTTCAAAGTCTCGTTCAAGTCAAAAACAGTTCCCGCGATAAGATAAAAGTGCATCCTTTCGCTGGCAAGCGAACTTACATTGTCGTCGTAATGTTTTGTTTCCAAAAAGTTCGGCACGGAAAGACCAACATAATTCCTATCGGAATGGAAATAAACACCCGCTCCTATATTAGGCGAAAGCCTATTGTCAATATTTGCCTGCTGGCTTAAAAGGACGTCATCCGGATGACGGATCGTAAGCCGGGTATAATCCACACTCAACAAATTGGCCGCCCCCTTGATACCGAAAGACAATTTATATTCTTCGGAAGTTTTTACGGAATAGGAGAAATCTACTGCGATCGTGTTTTCATCTGAAACACCAATCCTGTCGTTTACGAATGAAATACCATATCCCAGATTGCTGTCCTTTATAGGCTTGTTGATGGAAGCCGTATTGGTAACCGGAGCACCATCAAGACCAACCCATTGCGTACGATGCAGTAAAAAAATGCTTGTTACCCCCCTTGAACCCGCATAAGCCGGATTCACGTTGATGGTGTTGTACATGTATTGTGTGTATTGGGAATCTTGCTGCGCAAACACCAAACCTCCAATGAGGAACAGGCAAAAAGAAAAACTATATTTTATTTTTTGATTCAACTTCATCTTATTCTTTATTAATCTGCACTCAGATGTAAATATCCTGCTTGTTTATGGGTTCCCTTGTTTCCGTTTTCATCGTACTCATAGGTAAGAACATAGAAATAAGTTCCTGTTGGAAGCTTGTTGCTCCCGTTCATGGTTGCCCTTCCATCTGAATATCCTTTAAAAACATTTCCGCTCGAGTCATAATTATTGGTTTCAAAAACCTTCACACCCCATCGGTTGTATATTTCTACCGTATTATCCGGGTACTTGTTGATGCATTCTATATAAAAATAATCGTTATCATTGTCTCCATTGGGACTCACCCCGTTAAAGACTTTTACACATCCGCTGGTCTTGGTTCTTACCCTTGCGAGTGTAAAGACACCATAACCTGAAACCTCAACTGCAGTCGTAACTGTTTTCCCCGGAACATCCGCGACGCCACCTTCATCCACCCAAAGACTTTTCGTTTCGTCCCAACGGACAATATGGATATCACTTTCGGGGGAAGCCACCACCTCATCAGGAGTAGTAATGCTCTCGTCCCAGCTCAATGTCAATAATATATCCGAACTGCCATTTGTCTTATCGACTGTCCAATATTCCTTGTTATCAATCAGGCCAATTTCCGGTTGCTTGCTTGTATGGGGATATAATGTATGGGAATTATCGAAAAAATATTTGCCTGTAAAACTATCTGCAATTTCAGATGGAGCCGAAATCCTTGCATATCGGTATAGGTTTTTATCACCTATGGGATATTGAAAATCGGTACTTCCATTTTTTATAACCTCGCCATCAACGTGGCTGCCATTCCAAGTGCTTGTATGGGTTGCATCCTGCTCAAAAGAGATCGTACCACCAAAATGATCGTTGTTTACAATACCCTGATTGAATTCAGAATTACCAAAGATAATAATATCTCCTGATAATTGGAAAGCAGGTTGAGGATTGGTATTATAAAACAACAAATCCTTGAACTCACTGGGAACAGTACCTGTTATCTTCTGTGTCAGGAAACCTTCGAATCTTGTATAGCCGTTATTTTGAGGATTGAAAGTCGCAAGCCCGTCGTTATTAAAATTCCCTTGAAGCAATACTTCCCCGTCATTTTTATATTCTCCAGAATCGGTGTTGTTAAAATTTGAAACTACTGTCATCAATGTTCCAGGGCTTACATACAATGTTCCCGTATTGGTCGTCTGTCCTTGTGAAAAGACAGATGCCGTACTGAACAGTGCTCCCAGGATTATTATTTTTATACTTTTCATTCCCAGTTATTATTTTACAACAAATACAATGTTCATATAAGATGAGTCTGTCGCATTACCAATAACATCATAAGTCAATTGTCCGGTTGCGCTGATAGACAGATTGGCAAATACTGCAGTGTCGTAATAGGTGATATAGTAATACAACTCTCCTGCGGTCGCATAAACCGGGATCACTGGCGCACTTGGACTGCCAACTACTCCTCCGTTATAAATATTATTTCCATCACCGGTGATTGAAAATGATGTTCCCTGAAACTGGGCCTTGTATTCATTGTATAGATTTCTAGTCTTGCCGGTTCCCAATACAGTAGTATCAAAGATGACAGCCGGCATGTAGAACATTTTAGGCATTGCAGCATTCACGGTTTTCACCACACTTGAAGTGGCATCTACCACCATGATCTTATCCGTTGAAACCGTACTATCCTGCAACCCTGCAATGGCCAGCGTATTGGTTGCCGTTGCTGTTATCGTTGTTGGTTTTATCAAAGCTCCGCCCAATTGCACAACATCATTAGTTGCATCAACAGTCAGTCCATTATTTGCATTTACCTGCAGGGCACCACTTGCGGCCTGGGTCAATCCATTTCCGGCTACATCAAGATTTAATTTGGCTGCTGTTACGGCATCATCTTTAATATTTGCCTTGACAGCCTTCAACAAGGCGGTTGCCGCGTTGGTTGAATCAAATTCCAAATCATCTGATGTCAATGCATTTCCTGTTACATTTACAGCATATGGAGTTCCGGATGTACCATTTCCTGAAACCGTTGTATTTGTTCCATCTGTGATCAAGCCAATTCCCCCTTGCGGGCCTGCAGCTCCAGCTGGTCCAGCTGGTCCTGTAGCGCCTTTCAGGTTTCCTCCATCGGCTGACCAGGAGCCTGCCGATTTTATGTAGGTAATTCCTGTTACGGTATCAATATAGGTATCTCCGTTGGTTCCTGTTGAATTTGAAGGGGCAGTAATTCCACTCCACACTGCAATTCCATTCGTGCCATCTTCTCCTCTATCCCCTTTCAAAGATGCAATAAAATCTCCTCCAGACTTTCCATTGTTGGCAGGGATTGCTTCCCATATTGCATAGGCTGATTGGCCGTTTGTACCATTTGCACCTCTCAGATCAGAAGTCGTCGAAGTACTTCCATCAGAATAATTAAAGGTCACGATTCCAGTTGCTGCATCGTAGCTGGAACCCGTAACGCTTATACCATTGGTCCCATTTGCACCAGTCGCACCATCTGCTCCGTCAACTCCATTAGTACCGTTTGTTCCTCTCAGATCGGCAGTAGTCGAAGTGCTTCCGTCAGAATAGGTGAAGGTCACGATTCCTGTTGCAGCATCATAGGTTGATCCTGTAACGCTTGTTCCATTTATACCATCAGTTCCATTTACTCCATTAGTACCGTTTGTTCCTCTCAGATCGGCAGTAGCCGAAGTGCTTCCGTCAGAATAGGTGAAGGTCACGATTCCAGTTGCGGCATCGTAGGTTGATCCTGTAACGCTGGTTCCATTGGTTCCGTTTGCGCCAGTCGCACCATCAGTACCGTCAATACCATTTGCACCTCTCAGATCGGCAGTGATCGAAGTACTTCCGTCAGAATAAGTGAAGGTCACGATTCCAGTTGCAGCGTCATAGGTTGATCCCGTAACGCTGGTTCCATTGGTTCCGTTTGCGCCAGTCGCACCATCAGTACCGTCAATACCATTTGCACCTCTCAGATCGACAGTGGTCGAAGTACTTCCGTCAGAATAAGTGAAGGTCACGATTCCAGTTGCAGCATCATAGGTTGATCCCGTAACGCTGGTTCCATTGGTTCCGTTTGCGCCAGTCGCACCATCAGTACCGTCAATACCATTTGCACCTCTCAGATCGGCAGTGGTCGAAGTACTTCCGTCAGAATAAGTGAAGGTCACGATTCCAGTTGCAGCATCATAGGTTGATCCCGTAACGCTGGTTCCGTTTGTTCCGTCTACTCCATTTGTTCCGTTCGTTCCATCAACTCCATTGATACCATTTGTTCCGTTGGTTCCTCTCAGATCTGCAGTGGTTGAAGTGCTTCCATCTGAATAAGTGAAAGTCACGATTCCCGTTGCGGCATCGTAGGTTGATCCCGTAACGCTGGTTCCATTGTTTCCATTTACACCATCAGCACCATTTGCACCTCTTAGATCGGCAGTGGTCGAAGTGCTTCCATCGGAATAAGTGAAGGTCACGATTCCCGTTGCAGGATCATATGTAGAACCTGTAACGCTGGTTCCGTTGGTTCCATTGGCTCCTGTTGCCCCTCTCAGATCCGCAGTAGTTGAAGTGCTTCCATCAGAATAAGTGAAGGTCACGATTCCGGTTGTGGCATCGTAGCTTGATCCTGTAATACTTGTTCCATTTGTTCCGTTTGCGCCATTTGTCCCGTTTGTTCCTCTTAAATCCGCAGTGGTTGAAGTACTTCCATCAGAATAGGTGAAAGTCACGATTCCAGTCGCAGCATCGTATGTTGATCCCGTAACGCTTGTTCCATTAATACCATCAGTTCCGTCAACTCCATTAGTACCGTTTGTTCCTCTCAGATCGGCAGTAGTCGAAGTGCTTCCGTCAGAATAGGTGAAGGTCACGATTCCCATTGCGGCATCGTAGGTTGATCCTGTAACGCTGGTTCCATTGGTTCCGTTTGCGCCAGTCGCACCATCAGTACCGTCAGTACCGTCAATACCATTTGCACCTCTCAGATCGGCAGTGGTCGAAGTACTTCCGTCTGAATAAGTGAAGGTCACGATTCCCGTTGTCGCATCATAGGTTGATCCTGTAACGCTTGTTCCATTGGTTCCGTTTGCGCCAGTCGCACCATCAGTACCGTCAGTACCGTCAATACCATTTGCACCTCTCAGATCGGCAGTGGTCGAAGTGCTTCCATCAGAATAGGTGAAGGTCACGATTCCGGTTGCAGCATCATAGCTAGAACCTGTAACGCTTGTTCCATTGATTCCATCTGTTCCATTTGTCCCGTTTACACCAGCTGCTCCTCTCAGATCCGCAGTGGTTGAAGTGCTTCCATCAGAATAGGTGAAAGTCACGATTCCGGTTGTGGCATCGTATGTTGATCCTGTAACACTTGTTCCGTTTATACCATCTGTTCCATTTGCCCCGTTGGTTCCTCTCAGATCCGCAGTGGTCGAAGTGCTTCCGTCAGAATAGGTGAAGGTCACGATTCCCGTTGCAGCATCATATGTTGATTCCGTAACGCTTGTTCCATTTATACCATCGGTTCCGTCAACTCCATTAGTACCATTTGTTCCCCTCAGATCGGCAGTGGTTGAAGTGCTTCCGTCAGAATAAGTGAAGGTCACGATTCCAGTTGCAGCATCATAGGTTGATCCCGTAACACTTGTTCCGTTGGTTCCTGCTACACCAGTTGCTCCATCAACTCCATTAGAACCGTTTGCTCCCCTTAAATCCGAAGTAGCCGAAGTGCTTCCATCAGAATAGGTGAAAGTCACGATTCCAGTTGTCGCATCGTATGTTGAACCCGTAACACTTGTTCCATTGGTTCCTGCTACACCAGTTGCTCCATCAACTCCATTAGAACCGTTTGTTCCTCTTAGATCCGAAGTAGTAGAAGTGCTTCCATCAGAATAAGTGAAGGTCACGATTCCAGTTGCAGCATCATAGGTTGATCCAGTAACGCTTGTTCCATTTGTTCCGTTGGTTCCTCTCAGATCTGTAGTAGCCGAAGTACTTCCATCAGAATAGTTGAAGGTCACGATTCCAGTTGCAGGATCATATATAGAACCTGTAACACTTACACCGTTATTTCCATCTGTTCCATTCGTTCCGTTTGCACCATTGGCTCCGTCTACTCCATTTGTCCCGTTTGCACCTCTCAGATCGGCAGTGGTCGAAGTGCTTCCGTTAGAATAGGTGAAGGTCACGATTCCAGTTGCAGCATCGTATGTTGAACCCGTGATACTTGTTCCATTGGTTCCTGCTACACCAGTTGCTCCATCGGCACCTTTGATATTTCCTGTAGCCACCCAGGCAGTTCCATTAAACTGGTATACATTTCCAGTGACGGTATTCAAATAATTATCGCCAGCTGTTTCCGTGCCATTTAAGGTTGGGAGTCCTGAACTTTGTGACCAGCTATTTCCTCTTGTTCCTGCTGTCCCGTTGGTTCCATTGGTTCCGTTTGTCCCGGCAGGACCTTTTATGTTTCCGTTCAATGCCCAAGCAGTTCCGGTGAATTGGTACACATCACCAGTTGCACTATTCAAATAATTGTCCCCGGCTATTTCATCTCCATTAAGAGTTGGCAAACCAGTATTTTGTCGCCAAATGCTTCCCCTGGTACCATTTGCTCCATCAGTTCCATCTTGTCCTGCTAGAGATGCAAGCCATTGTACTTCCGTACCTACAAAACCATTGTCCAAAGCAACTTGATAAGCTGTCTTCCCTATTGCACCATTTGTTCCGGCAGGGCCTTGTAGTCCTTGGGGTCCTTGTATATTTCCTACGTTTAGATAGCTGTTGGTGGTATTGTCCCAGACATATAAATCTCCTCCAATCAAATAACTATCTCCCGAAGTTCCCGTAGCAGGAAGATTTGCAGGAAATGGCAGGCTTCCAATTATGGTTACACCTGTCCCCGCCGGACCTTGTAGTCCTTGCGGCCCTGTGAGATCTGATGTTATAAAAGTCGTACCATCTGTATACGTAAAAGTAAAAGTTCCGTTGCCATTGTCAACCGTACTTGCAATTCCTTTTCCGTTTTCACCCTTCAGAGAAGCAAGCCATTGGGTTTGTGTTCCTGGATATCCGTTATCGACAGCTACTTGGTAGGCTGATTTTCCGTTAGTTCCATTCACTCCATTCACTCCATTTGTTCCATCAGCTCCTTCAAGTGAAAGCAACCATTGTGCTTCTGTTCCGATAAAACCATTATCCAAGGCAACCTGATAAGCGGATTTTCCATTTGTACCGTTTGCGCCAGGGGCTCCTTGCAATCCTTGCGGACCTTGAATGTTTCCTACATTGACATACGTATTTGAAATGGCATCCCAGACATATAAATTTCCGTTCACCAAATAACTATCCCCAGGATTCCCAGTTGCTGGCAAGTTTGCCGGCGAAGGAAAAGATCCAAGAATAGTGACTCCAGTTCCTGCCGGACCTTGCAATCCTTGCAGGCCTTGTGGCCCCGTTAAATCCGAAGTTGTAAATATTGTGCCATCAGTATACGTGAAGGTAAAAGTTCCATTGCCGTTGTCAGCCGTATTTACGATCCCATTACCATTCGTTCCATCAGTACCATCCAATGATGCAAGCCATTGGATTTCCGTACCAACAAAACCATTGTCTACAGCAACCTGATAAGCAGATTTTCCGTTGATACCTGCTGCTCCATTTGTACCTGCTGCTCCGGCAGCACCATTAGCTCCTTGGAGTGATGCCAACCACTGTGTTTCTGTTCCCACAAATCCATTGTCTACTGCTACCTGGTAAGCGGATTTTCCATTTGTACCTGCCGCACCTTGTGTTCCATCAGTTCCATTTGTTCCTTGAAGTGATTCCAACCACTGTGTTTCTGTTCCCACAAATCCATTGTCTACTGCTACCTGGTAAGCGGATTTTCCATTTGTACCTGCCGCACCTTGTGTTCCATCAGTTCCATTTGTTCCTTGAAGTGATTCCAACCATTGTGTTTCTGTTCCCACAAACCCATTGTCTATTGCAACCTGGTAAGCGGATTTTCCATTTGTACCATTTGCACCTACAGCACCATTTGTACCTGCTGGACCTACAAGAGTAGCCAACCACTCTGCTTCCGTACCAGTTCCTCCATTTTCAATTGCAATCTCGTAAGCAGATTTTCCGTTAGATCCTTGAGGAATGTTTATGGTAACAGGTACTCCATTTTCGTTTGTATAGGTAAAAGTCCCGTTGCCATTATCAATTATATTGGTGACTGTTTCATTCTGATGAACAATTGTGCCCATGTTCAATATTGTCGGAACCGCATTTTCATCTGTATAGACAAGATTTCCAGTAGCTGGATCTACGATCAATGTGGTGATGGATTGCGCCCGTCCTACCAATTCCACAAGATCTATGCTATGAACAGCTCCTTGCTCATCTGTATAAACAAGTGCATTATCCTCTTCATTGTACACCAATTTGGTCAGAGTTTCTGAAAAATTATCTGCAGACGACATTACCCTGTTCCACTTTCCAAGATACCAGTAATAGTATCCGGGTTTGATATCCCCCATCGTATTGGTATTGTACACCAAAAGGCTTTCTGCATTTCCATTCGTTATGGTTACATTATCAATGGTACTTGTCAATGGTACTTGAGGAATCAATATACCTTTGTTATTAGATACAACGTGCAATTGGGTAGAAGGATTGGGTGAATCCGTGCCGACACCCACCTGAGCTGTTGCGACAACACCAACAAAAAGCAACATTGCCGTAAGTAGTAATTTTGGATACATATTTAAATTATTTGTCAACATTATCTATATACTTTGAATTATATTCATCTTTTACACTCATCAAGAGCACTTAAGTTCTTGCAGAAATTAATGCCCAGAGGAGTATTTGCACACCATCATAAGGTGGAAACAGATCCTTTTTTTCTACAAGTAGGGTTTATTGATTTGGCAGCCGTTTGGTTGTTCATTTTATTCCATCATTGAATAATCAGGGGGTCACAACAGAACCATACTAATCTGATTACAAATATCATCTTAATAAGAATTTCTGCTTGTAGTCTAAAATCATATCGACATGTAGAATTATGTCTACAAAAAAAACCTACAATTAAATTGCAGGTTTTGTATGGATTTTCGATAATCAAGAATTATCCTATTTTACTTTTTGATGAATCATGGGATTGGTAACCAATAATGATTTGGTGGGATCCGTACCTACAGTATCCTCATTATTGGCAAGATCCGGATCCAGCTGATCGCTATTTGCTATACTGGCAGTATTATCATGAGAAGTTCCTGCACCCGGTGCTTTTACCTTTGCCTCAAATACGAGCACTTGCGTCTGGGCATTCCCAATACTCAATCCGCTCCAGGTCAAAGTATTGCCCACGAGGTTTCCTGAATTTGAAATGTTTGCTATTGCCGTATAGCCATTCGGCACCACGTCTTCAATAATCACTCCCGTCGCATCATCCGGACCATTATTGGTAATTGTAAGTGTAAAGGTTACAGTGCTTCCTACTTTTGGTTTCGGATTGCTTACGGTTTTTACGATTTGCAGATCAGTTTTACAGACCATGCTGTTTACCTCAACTGGGATTGTCTTGCTGTAACAGCCCGCTACGGTATCATAAAAAGCTACATAATACATTCCGGCTGGTACCGATGTAGTACTTCCTGCATAGGTATTTCCTGAAGTTGCAGGAGTAGCAGTATGCCAGCTTGGTACAGCACCTGAAGGAATATCAATACCCGCAAGAAGCGGATTCAGATCATACGTCACACCATCCAAACATTGCAAGGTAATGACTTTTGCAGGATAGCTCGGATTGATAATGACTCCTGCCGTATTGTTGGACATCACGGGGTCAATTTCATTTCCATGGATGGATGCATTGTTGAAATAATTTCCTGTAGGCTGCACAATGGCCGTGATGGTCAAAGTTTGAATGCTTCCCTTGTTCAAGTTTCCAACAGTCCATTCCCCATTGGTAAAAGTACCTCCGCTATGTGATTGATAGGCGAATCCGAAAGGCAATATATCCTGAACCACGACGCCAGTAGCATTCTCCGGACCGCTGTTGTAGGCCGTGATGATAAAGGTAATTGTACTACCTATCAATGGTGCATGGTCATCCGCTTCTTTATTTATTTGAAGATTGGCGGTCCGCTGTCGCGGAAAAACCGTCGATACGCTTTTATTATTTCCCTGGTTCAAATCGGATTGGTCGGCAGTGACTTCTGCTGTACTAGTATACCCGCCTGCAGGATTTACCTTTGCAAGAATGGTCAAAGTTGATGTACTTGCAACATTCAAATTCGCGATTGTCCATTTTCCTGTTGTATTGTCATATGTTCCTCCAGAGTGACTTACATAGGCAAGTCCTGAAGGCAGAAGATCGGTTATTACAACATTTGTTGCGGCGTCCAAGCTACTATTGTTTGTTACTGTCAGGGTAAAAGTCACATTATCACCAACCAATGGTGACGTGTTGCTGACCGTATTGACAATTGATACATCGGGCGTTATCAGTCGTATGGATATCCTACCCGTTCCTCCCGTTCCACCTGTCGGACTTCCAGTACCAGAGCCAGCCCTATAGGCACCACCTCCACCGCCGCCCGGAGTTCCGCCCTGCAAACCATTTGAAGAGGAGGATGCATTGTAGGAAGCACCTGTTCCTCCTGCACCACCGTGTGGCGACGCACCTCCATCTCCTCCTTTTATATTGCTGCCTCCATTTGTTCCTGATGCTCCAGCTTCTTTTATCGTTCCTAATGCAGGATTTATCCCTGCTGTTGCAGATCCTCCTGCGGCACCAGATGTTGTATTATTTGGAACACTATCCCCTCCTTTTGCCCGTACTACTGAACCTGAGGTCCCATTTGTGGTAGAAAACCAAGAATCGCCACCTGCAGATGCTGAATTGCTGCCAGCACCAGCACTATAATAATAACTTTGCCCTGGCGTTACTGCCAATACGCTGCTTGAATAGCCTCCTGCACCGCCACCGCCGTAACCACTATTACTGCCTGAATCCCTGCTGCCTCCCCGGCCTCCGCCTCCCCAGGCTTGAACCTGGATGTGATGAATTCCTGTTGGCACGATCCATTCCTGGGTTCCATTATCGAATGTAAAGACAGGACCCAGTACCTTGAGTACTACCCTGCCAGATCCTCCATTACCTCCATTCTGAGTATTTGCTGTCCTATAGGATCCTCCGCCTCCGCCTCCTGGCGCAGCTCCTGCAATTCCAGTTCCTTCATTGTCACCTGCTGTTCTTCCATTGCCTCCATTGGCTCCTCCGGTTGGAGCGGAAGCACCGAAATTATTGGTTGCATTATTTCCTGTTCCTCCGCTTCCTGCGGAAGAACCTCCACCTCCGGCATTGGAGCCGGATGAATTCGATCCGTTACCACCACTCCGCCTCGTATCACCAATCCCGTCTACATAATTACCACCAGTTCCTCCAACGGGACTATCGCCAACACTGTTTCCACCTTTTGCCAAAACCAATGCTCCGCCAACCACGCTTGTAGTGGAAAACCAGGAATCACCTCCATTGGCAACGGTCGAATTACTTCCATTGCCGCCTGCACCAACATTTATATAATATGTGTTACCTGGAACTACAGTAATAGTACGAAGGGAATAAGCTCCACCGCCACCACCGCCACCTGCTCCGTCGGTAGCCCTCCTCGCCCCGTTTCCTCCTCCTCCCCAGGTTTCAACCTGGACAGATGTTACCCCGGCAGGTGCCACCCAGGTAGCAGTTCCTGAATTGTAGGCAAGTGTTTGCGCTATGTTTTCTTGAGAGGTAAAAAAGCCGATGATCATTAGGAACATCATCAATCTACTTTGAAATCGTATCTGGAAGGTATATATCTTGTTCATCGTTTTCCTAATTTACTTTAGGTGAAATGTTTCTTATATCGCAGTTTGGAGTTGTGCCAGCTTGAGCAGAATTATTAGCATACTCAATTTCTATTTCATTGCATTGCACCTCGGCATTACTCACATATTGTCCAGCAATGTTTACGGTGGCAGTTATAACAAGTATTACAGATTGGCCTGCATTCAGGTTACCAATATTCCATATCCCAGTTGACGGATTATAACTTGCTCCCAAACTATTGCCAACATAGGCATAACCATTTGGCAGTTTATCATAAACCGTGACTCCAGTAGCATTCACCAGGTTCAGATTGGTTACCTTGACGGTGAAGGTAATGGTCTCTCCTGCATCCGGAGTCGGATCGCTAACTGCATTTTCTATTGCTATATCATTACAAGATTTCACCATCACAAACATAGATGCTGAATATTTATCAGGAAAACAAAGTGTTCCTCCAACTGAACCACCCCTTATATTTGCCCTATAATAAGTATTCTGAGTAATTACAGGTGAAAAAGAAGTGATGTTTGCTGTTCCTGGAATCGGTGTCCAGCTGACATTATTGGTTGAAGATTCCCATTGCCACACCATTCCCAAATGTCCTGAAAGCGACAGGGCTGATGGCAGTGTTTCTCCGGCACAAACTGTTCCTCCCGAGTAATTTATTGTTCCTCCTATTGGTTCAGTAGTATAAAAAACCAATTGGGCTGCCCCGTTGGAAATTCCAGGACAATAATAGGTAACCCCACCAACCGTCCAACTGTGGCTTTGACTGTCCGATACCGATATCATCGTATAAATTCCTTCATGAGCGGGAGTAAAGCTATAATTGTAACTGGTTGCTCCCGGAGTTCCAATATTTGTCAAAGTTACTTCCAAACCTAAAGCATCCAGATACTTTATCCTCCACGGCCCAACTCCCGTCAAGGCAATGTTTACATTTTGAGCACTTGTAATTGCCGCTCCGGCGCATAAATTTCCACCTCCGCTGATTGTTGCCGTTGGAGCTGCAGGTCTTGTCAATATTATTGGCGGACTGCTTGTTGAAGCACAAGTTCCGTTGGTAACCACCCACACGACGCTTATGGACTGCCCAACTTGCAATCCCAAAACGCGGGTGTTGTTCTGAAATGCATTCTCAAAGTAGGCACCGTGAGAATTTCCAACAAATTCCCATTTTCCTACTCCTATTTCAGGAATACTTCCTGTTATATAGTATTCGCCCCTATCGCATTCGACACCTGGAACGGATGTTTCTGTAGAAGTTACATTTTTTGGTTTTGCATATAACACAACCGTAGAACTTGCCACTCCTTTATTCGTAGGAACGGTGGCAGTATTGAGCCAGTTGTTATTTGTGGAACCCGAAATTGGCTTCACGGTTATGTTCAGAGGAAGCGAGGTTGTATTTGATGCCAATGAATTCAAAATCAAAGTATAGGTATTGCCTATTTGCGAAACCGACCATCCAGTACCACTTGGCATTCCCATGACTTCCAGATCAGCATCAATTATATCCGTAACTTCAATATTATTAAGCTCTACGGCATTATCATTGAAAACGGTGATTGAGTATATATTTCCGTTAACCGTATCGGCACAAGAATTATCAATAATCTTAAAAATACCGATCTCCGGTTTTACCACTACAACCTCTTCGCCTTCGTCGTTTTGATGATAGTTCCTTCCGCTAATAATTTCATCACCTGTGGTGTAGGTCGTATTTTGACCAGGAAGCGCATTTGTCGGCGGATAAATCAACCTGTTCTGGTCTGCCACCGTTCTTGTAGGATCAAGGTATCCTACCTGGGCTGCGTTATGATACGTTCCTTCCGGTGTCGTAAAAGGTACATTCACCTTCATTTCAATGACCGCATACGTTTCCGTTGGCAGATTAAATGGTCCTAAAACAGGAATCTCGGATGTTCCCATATTATTAATTGTCTGTGGGACTCCAGCACCCGAAAAATCTATAGTGGCTGCAATAAATTTAAAATTGGCCGGCAATTCATCCCTTACCCTCACACCGGCGGCTCCACCTGAAGTATTGGTCACCGTCATCTTATAAGTTATCGTTGAACCGGCAAGAATAGGAGTCAAGGGATTTTGTCTTTCCTTCACTACGGATAATACAGGATAGCAATTTGCACTGTGGCTCAAATAAGGCGGCAAATCGGTTAGTGAATAACTATTTACAACTCCATTCACACCATCTTCTGCGCCATTTTTGGCGACATTGGTTCCTGCAATGTAAGGAGTATAGCCATTAAGGTCAATAGGATTGCCATCATTGATGCGTCCTGACTGTCCGCCTATTACATTGGTAGCAACATTGGCCCCGTTTGCATAATAGTGGATTGTTCCACCACCACCTCCACCACCAGGACCATGCAGTGTTGTCGTATAACTATTACCGCCGTTTCCTCCTCTTGCCTGGATGGATAGATTTGCTGTCGGACTTGTTTCTTTTACTTTTATAAATACCGTTCCTCCGGCACCACCTCCACCGGCACCATCTGCAGAACCTCCTTGTCTCCCAGCCTCACCGCGGCCTCCATTTGCCAATATATATCCATTGCCAACAATCTTATTAGCCGTTATGATGACAATGCCGCCGCCTACACCTCCCTTTACACCATTTTCAGCATTGTTCGCATCGCCGCCACCGCCGCCGCCGCCCAGAAAGATCAATCCGGTACTGACCGCACTTGGCAACGAAGCTCCAGGTCTTCCACCGGTAAGGGCGCTCTCAGGAGTATTGTATTGCGGATAATAGTTATTCAACGGCCATCCATAACCTCCGGCTCCTCCGGCTCCGGCATTACCGCCACCGCCGCCACCGGCATTGTGAACGTTTCCTCCACCTCCAGCGTTTCCTGGAGCACCCCGGCCATAATCACCTCCCGGATACCCAATCCAACCTGCTCCCTGATCGACAAAATTATAGCCATCCCAGACATAACGAGGGATTCCGGCAATACCCTCTCCCTTGGTTGTACCATGACTGTCAATTGTGAGATAAGGAGAATAATTCACATTTTCGATAGTCCTCACAGGCATATAGCCTCCTCTGAATCCAGTCATACTGGCATCTATAACGTGATTATTAAAATCGAATGTACCTGCAACATCTATTGCTATCAATCCACCTGCCTTGCCATTCCAAGGAGTGGTGGTTATGTTTGATGTCAGTTTTAAATCTGAGTATTGCATCAATCGGATCACCTGGAAACGTTTTTCTCCGTGCGAAGCAGTTGCTGTTTTGTTTTGGTAAGAAAACAAAAGTCCTCCTCCCGGGCCTGATGCCTTAAAGTTTAACGTTCCCCCCGCAGTTGGAACATCACTCAGCGAAACCATGTATTCGTATCTGCCGACGTTGTTCAAATTGGTATAACCGGATCCTCTTCCGTTTACAGAACCATCCCCGACACCTGAACCATACTTGTTGTTGTTTTCTGCATTGAAATCCGCGCCTTGCATCTGAATGATCAATAGAAGATCTCCTTTTGATATCTTATTTGAACCAAATCCATACAGGGTACCTCCTACCACAAATGGGTCTGGAATCCCCAGCAATTCCAAGGACTTGGAGCCTGCCGCAACAATAACATTGTCCTGTGCACCCGGGAAAAAAGAGTTGCTTGGAGTTGGAAACTCTTGTGCTCCATCGGCTCCGGGTGTAGCACAAACGGGAGTTTGGGAAAAGCCGGATTCACATTGAAAGATCGTCAATACCAGCAGGAACATTTTCAACACAATGTTTCCGGTCTTAAAAAAGCGGGTTCCTTTTTTCATTTTTGATAAATTGTAATCTTAATAATCTTGGAAAAGCCTAGATTAAAATTGATAGCATTATTAAACCATTCCTAAAAATCATATCTCAATTCAGCTGAAATCAGGAATTGAGTTTTTTAGAATTCTAAAAAGATTGAATTAAAAATCTTCCAGCCTTCTTTGACAGGAAGATGATTATCAGATTACAAATATCATCTTAAATACAATTTTGGTTTGTAGTACAAAATCATATCGGTTTGTAGAATTTTTTCTACAGTATCGGCAGGAGTTATTTCTTTTTTTGGTGAATCATCGGGTTTGTAACGAGAAGCCTTTTGGGAACCACTGTCACGGTGCTGGTATTATTTCCCGGAACAGGATCGGATGTAGTTGAAGTTACCGTTGCCGTATTCAGATAAACACCAGTGCTTTTAACTTTGGCCGTAATCGTTAATGTAGCAATGCCGCCATTGGCCAGGTTTCCTATGGTCCAATTTCCGTTGGAAGCATTGTACGACCCTGTAGCGGTTGAACTGGAAAGATAGGCATAACCTGAAGGAAGCACATCATTTACCATAACTCCGGCAGCATTTGCTGATCCTAAATTATTGGCTGTCAAGGTAAAAACGACCTTGCTTCCCACAAGGGGATTGAGATTACTTGTCGTTTTTTCTATTTTCATATCTGCAGAACAGGTCGCTCCAACAATGGTGATGTTAGTAGTGCAGGCAGGACTTGAAGCATCCGTTACTATTACGGCCTTATTTGTCCCGTCGGCACCATTCGCTATGGTAAAGACTGTTGCAACACCGTAGGTCCCGCTGGATGGCGTTGCCCCTGAAACAGTATAGGTAGTACCAACATTGGTTCCTGTGAGATTCAAGGTGAACGCTAAATTACTAACACCCGAACAGGAACCATTTATATTTCCAGGATTTGTTATATCACAAGGAATGCTTCCATCAGGATTGCGGCAAACCGCTCCGGTTGTCACCAAGGATGCCGAACAATTTCCTGAAGCAGCGCAATCAAAAGAAACCGAAGACTGGATGTTCACCCCTGCTAAATTATTAAAAAGTGACGAAGCATTTGAAGCTCCTGAGGAATTTTTCAAATCCAAATTCGGGCCGATTGTTCCATTATTCATTACGGCCTTGCCATTCCAGATAAAGTATCCTCTCCTGGAAGCGCTCGTTGGCCCGGTAATATTTCCATCATTTTGAAATGAACCTGTGATCTCGGTTTTTCCTTCATTATAATACACGCAATTTCCCCCGCCAAGATTGATCACGCCATTGACGTAGACTGTTCCGTAGTTCTCCATCCTGGCTGTGCTGCCACCATAATCGATCCTTTGGCTCAAGACCCTGAAATTACCCGTATTGATTACAAAACCCCCACCCAGGTTAAAGCCGCTATCAGCTTCAAAATAAGCACAATTGATAAAATTACTTTGGCTGTTGTTGTTAAAGCTGGCTCCAATTATAAGATTCCCATTGTTCCTGAATCTAGTTATCCCACTGATGTTAATATTATTGTGGATATCCATTTGACCATAGTTGTCAATGATATTGGTAGCAGTACCGCTCAAGAAGCTGATGACCCCCACTTGAACATCTCCCCTGTTGACAAACAAATTATTTCCAGGGCCGTTCAAATTGAAATTGGTTGTTCCCGAAGCCCCTCCCTTTAACGTTCCGCCATTGGCTACAAGGATATCAACATTTGCATTAAAGGTTACTGGCTGGTTGGTTTGCAAGGTACCGTAAACTTCAATTTTAATGTTTCCAGCAGAATTAATATTATTTTGAATGATAACCGTCACACCGGGAGCGATGCAGATCTTGCTTCCCGTCTGAAAAGTAACATCCGAAAGCGTGGCATTCGAAGTAAAACAAACCACCTGTCCGGTTGCAAATGTATAATTACCCGAAGTTGGTCCCGTCACGGTACAGCCCGTACATTGTGCGATTGCCGAAGTGGAAGGAACACAAATACACAATAGCATAAAAAAAGTCAAAACGACATTCTTTTTTTGAATTTCCAATAAAGCAAGGTAACTCTTTTTCATTTTCTTATCCATTTAATGCTGCAAGACACGATACCAAATACGACATTAGGTCCCATTTTGGTTATTTTTATAATTAACGCGAGAAAATTGTATGGTAGGTTATTTTTAGATAAAGAGCTTGGGGATGATCTTCAATGCAAAAGTAGCTTAAAAAACTAAAAATTAGCCGCTTGCAAAATAATTTAACTTTTAGAAGTGCTTTTATGAAAACAACCTCTTACTTTTGTTCCTGGAAACTTGTTCAGCATCATTGCTAAACCCCTAGGCGAGTTTTTCTTATTCCAAAGAATTAATCTTATTGGCATTATTTGAAATATGGTTAAAAGCCTATCGTTTATCTATGTATCCATACTGGTATTCCTGTTCTTTGCAGGCATATCATCCTCTCCTATTTACTCACAATCACCAAGCAAGCTGACTTGGACGACGGATAGTGATTTTTTTCCCCAGAACAGTATAAAATCGATCGTCCCCGACAAATATGGCTTCATCTGGATGACCACGGAAAACGGACTTATTCGATATGATGGTAAAAATTTTGTCATCTATGACAGTCACAATACCGGAATAAAAAGCAACAGGCTCATCTATATAATTGGTGATTATCAAGCAGACAGCCTTTATACGACAAATGATTGGGACGAACAGTACATCTTCATACACAGGCGAAAAGTTCAACTGGCTGATAGGAAGAAACATCCAAATGCAGTTCAATTTGAACTAAATGACAAAAATGGGCGTTTTACTTCAAGTGGCATTCCTAGTTTGCTGTTTGATGTTCCCAATCGTCCCTATCATATTCCTCTAGCTTCAAAAAATTATTACCATATTGACAATAATACAATCCGCTTTTATAACGCAAAGAAGAAACTTGTTTATAAATTGAATTTCGAATATGAATCCAACGACAAGTTTTTTACTGTTGGAGACGAATTATTCTACATGACAAAAACGGGAAGATATGCGATCATCAAAAACGGAAGGATAAAATGGCATACGCTTGACATCAATCCCAAAGCTGGGAATGAGCTTTATTGGAATACTGTCTCCCAACAGGCTTTTATCTTTTCGGAAAGAACCCTTTACAAGCTTGATTACAATTCAAAAGAATTAAAAAAGTCCGTCCTGATTGAAGAGGAAGATCTGGATATAAACAGGATCAACTCGATTTATCTTGACGACACCAATAAAATTGTCTATCTGGGAAGCACAACCAGGGGATTAGGCATCTACAAGATAAAAAATTTCAGGACCATAGTCCCTACCCAATCCGGCAAGTCGGAGATATTCTATGCGATGTTGCCATTTGAGGACAACACGGTCATTTCAGCATCAGGAATAGTCCTGAACAACGATAAGATTGTCAAGAACTTGGGTTTTATCTCTGATAATTACCTGATGGCTTTTGATGGCAATAAAAACATTTGGACTACACAAGGTACCAAGCTTATCTGCTATAAAAAAGATTCCGATTATAAAGAACACCTCCAATGGGATCTAGGCAAGGAAATCACTGCCCTGTTTACAGATCGGAATGGAAAAATTTGGTTTTCGCTGGCCAATGGAAGAAAAACTTCAGGAACCCTGTATAATTTCAGTCCTGGCGAAAATCCTGTTTTCAATAAATACATCGAACTTGATTTCCATCCAAAATTTTTAATCCAGAATACTCCTGCCACTCTATTGATTGGCAGCAACAGTGGATTGCATAGATTAGAGTTGAACCCTAAAAAAGTAGTTCAAATTTCAGGTACCGAAGGGCTCAAAGTTCGAAATGTTTTTGTTTCAAGCAAAAAGGACACTTGGATCAGCACTTATGAAAATGGCTTCTTTCTTGTAAAGGATGATAAAATATATTCTTTCCCGATGGACACCAATGATTATCTGTTATCCTCGCATTGCATTGTTGAAGATAAAAATGGTTTCTTCTGGATATCAACAAACAAGGGGCTTTTCCAGGTCAAGGAACAGAGCCTTCTGGATTATGCGGACAAGAAAACTTCAAGTGTCTATTATCATTATTACAATAAGGATTCCGGTTTTCTTACCAATGAATTCAATGGTGGTTGCCAGCCTTGTGCTGCTGTAAACAACTCCACTATATTCCTGCCTTCCATTAACGGGGTCGTAACTTTTAATCCATGCAAGATGCACCCGATATTGCCAAGCCGTCCCATTTTTATTGATGAGGCTTTGGTTGACAACAAAAGAATAAGCATCAACGACACGCTGCACCTGAACAGAAATTTCGGCCGTGTAACCTTCAATATCACAAGTCCGTACTACGGCAACATCAACAATTTGAATTTTGAAGCAAAGCTTGAAGGTGGCAGTTCTACCGAATGGACAAAAATTTCCAATGAGAACAACATTTCCTTTACAAGTCTTTCGCCTGGAGAATACAAGCTTGTTGTAAGGAAGTTATCAGGTTTTGACTCCAAATATGAATACAAGAAGATCACGATAATTATTGAACCCGCCTTCTGGGAAACGTCTTGGTTCAGGATGATCATACTTGCCTTGGTAGCCGTGATTGGAATCGCTTTCTACAAGTTGAGAATACAATTCATTACCAACAACAATCTCTTGCTGGAAAAAAAAATAAACGAACAGACAAATGATTTAAAGAACACCATAAGCGCGCTTCGTGCCACCAAGCAAAACCTCAACCAGCAGATCGAAAACAATACCAAAATCATACAATATATCACGCACGACATCAAGAGCCCATTGAAATTCATGGCAATGGCCAGCAAATACATGTATGATTCGTTTGAGGAAAATGATCCTGATCTAAAGGAAAACATACAGTCGATCTTTACCTCTTCTTCCCAGATGTTCAATTTTGTGGACAATCTGCTGGAATATTCCAAAGTGTATCTTGACAAGGGAGAATTGTATATTGAAGAATTCAAGCTTCAGGAAGCCATCAACCAAAAAATTGACCTGTTTGAAAGCATTGCAACTTCTAAAAGAATCACGATCAAGAACCTGATCGAAAAGAATACGACGCTTAAGGGAAACAAGCAATTGTTTAGCATCATCATCCATAATTTGCTTGACAATGCCATAAAAAACACACCTTCCGGAACGATTCTTTTCAATGCCCTTGCTGATGAGGAACAGACTTATATTTCCATCTCTGATACCGGAAATGGAATGGATCAATCCGTGATTGATTATTACCAGGATCTGATCGATCATTATGATGCCGAAAGAAGCAAGAACAACAAAAGGATCGGATTGCATATCATCATAGAGTTGCTGCTCATCCTGAACGGCAAGATGCATATTGAAAGTGGCAAGAATGATGGAACCGTGATTACATTAACTTTTAACAACAATGCCTAATCCTCCAAGAAATCATCATACGACTTGAAAAGGGTTACCAAGGCAACCGTGTTGTTGATGGTCAATTTCTCGAAGATCCTGTTTTTATAGGTACTAACCGTGCTATTTTGCAATTTGAGCTTGTTGGCTATTTCCAGATTGCCTTCTCCCCGCACGAGCAGTCTTGCAATTTCAAGCTCCCTGTTGGAAAGTGCTTCAAGGGGATTATCGGATTTTTTATTCAAGGTATTGGAAACGATCTTGTTCTTGATCGACTGGCTGACATAATTCCCGTTCTTGATCATGGAAGTGAAAGCTTCCTTGAATTCAACATCTGAACTGAGCTTGTTCAAATAACCATCGGCGCCAGCTTTCAAATATCGCAAAGCATATAATTCTTCCTCGTGTGCCGAAAAAATAAGAATCTTCACCTCCGGTTGTATTTCTTTTATGATTTCCACCATTTGAATTCCCTTGCCTTCCGGAATGGAAATGTCCAAGACAATTAAATCGAATACTTGTTCCTTTATCTGACTCAATACTTTCAAAAAGTCATCCGCGTGGGCAATAAATAAATTTTCAAAAGATTCTTTCAAGATCAAAGAAATACCATGGCGCACTACGCTATGATCGTCAGCCAGAAGAATTTTACGATTATTGTTCATTATCTTGTTCTTACTTTGGGGGTGATGTTAAAAACATTATTCAAAAATATGTTAAAAAATCCATTCCAAAAAAAATTATGCATGCTAATTCAAAATAGTGTCTTGCAGCCTTGTATGATTCTTAAGTAATAAATAGTATTTTTGCACCCTATTTTATATACAATGAGTTTTATACAAGAAATAAACAGAAGAAGAACGTTTGGAATCATTTCGCATCCTGATGCCGGAAAAACCACACTGACAGAGAAATTATTGTTATTTGGAGGTGCAATCCAAGAAGCAGGTGCCGTAAAAAACAACAAGATTAAAAAAGGGGCCACTTCGGATTTTATGGAAATTGAACGACAGAGAGGAATCTCCGTTTCTACCTCCGTTTTGGCTTTCAATTATAAAGACAAGAAAATCAACATCCTTGATACGCCTGGACACAAGGATTTTGCAGAAGATACTTTCAGAACGCTTACTGCCGTTGACAGTGTTATCGTAGTGATTGACGTTGCAAAAGGAGTTGAGGAACAGACTGAAAAACTGGTTTCCGTTTGCCGTATGAGAAAAATCCCAATCATTGTTTTCATCAATAAATTGGACAGGGAAGGTAAGGATGCCTTCGATTTGATGGACGAAGTGGAACAAAAACTGGGCTTGACGGTAACTCCTTTGAGTTTTCCTATCGGCATGGGTTATGATTTTCAAGGAATCTATAATCTTTGGGAACAGAACATCAACCTTTTTAGTGGCGACAGCCGCAAGAATATTGAAGAAACAATTGCTTTTTCGGATGTTCAAAATCCAGAATTGGAAAAAATAATCGGTCCCAAGCCAGCTGAAAAATTACGAGAAGAATTAGAATTGATTGATGAAGTATATCCTAAATTTGACCGCCAGGATTACCTTGATGGTAAATTGCAGCCTGTATTTTTCGGATCTGCATTGAATAATTTTGGAGTAAGGGAGTTGCTGGATTGCTTTGTTGAAATAGCACCTTCCCCAAGACCAAAAGACTCTGAAACCAGACTAGTTGATCCAAAAGAAGAAAAGATGTCGGGATTTGTATTTAAAATCCATGCCAATATGGATCCAAAACACAGGGACAGGCTTGCCTTCCTAAAAATCGTTTCGGGAACTTTCGAGCGAAACAAACCATACTTGCACGTTCGCCAAGGCAAGAATATGAAATTCTCAAGTCCGAATGCTTTCTTTGCTGAGAAAAAAGAAATCGTTGATATTTCCTATCCGGGTGATATTGTGGGTTTGCACGATACCGGAAATTTCAAGATCGGCGATACCCTGACTGAAGGAGAAACAATGAGCTTCAAAGGAATTCCGAGTTTTTCTCCAGAGCACTTTAGATACATCAACAATGCAGATCCGATGAAAGCAAAACAGCTGGACAAAGGAATTGACCAATTGATGGATGAAGGAGTTGCACAGCTTTTTACACTTGAGATGAACAACAGGAAAGTAATTGGAACAGTGGGAGCCTTGCAATATGAAGTGATCCAGTACCGATTGGAACACGAATACGGTGCAAAATGCACCTATGAAAATTTTCCCGTTCACAAGGCTTGCTGGGTAAAACCAGACGATGCCAAAAGTGATGAGTTCAAAGAATTCAAAAGGATCAAGCAGAAGTTCTTGGCACACGACAAATACGGACAATTGGTTTTCTTGGCCGATTCAGATTTTACTATCCAGATGACACAGAGCAAATATCCAAATGTGAAGTTGTTTTTCACTTCTGAATTTGAATAACAGCATTAATTACTAAATACAGCAACATTGTTTTTCTTTAAAAAAAATAAAACTGTCCTGAAGGATTTAATTCCTGAAAATCACATTGATATTCACTCTCATCTCTTGTTTGGCATAGATGATGGTGCAAAGACTTTTGATGATAGCTTGTCGCTCACATCAGCAATGATTGATTTTGGTGTAAAAGAGTTTATCACGACTCCTCATATCATCCAGCACGTTTGGGAAAACAATGCTGAAATCATAACAACCAAAGAGAAAGAAGTTGTTTCGCTTTTGCAACAAAACAATATCAATCTTCCTTTCAAGGCAGCTGCTGAATATTTAATGGACGACCACTTCGTCAAGCTTTTCCAATCAGGACCTCTATTGACTTTGAAAGACAATTATGTATTAGTTGAGATGTCGTACATAAATGCTCCTATACAACTTTACGACATTATTTTCGACCTCCAAGTGGCAGGTTACAAGCCTGTCCTTGCCCATCCTGAACGATATGTTTTTTACCATAAGAACTTTTCAGAGTACACAAAACTCAAAAAATCCGGATGCCTGTTCCAACTCAATATGCTGTCTGCTGTAGGGTATTATGGAGGAGGAGTATTCCTGACTGCGAAAAAATTACTGGAAAGCGGAATGATTGATTATGTGGGTTCAGACGTACACCATAACAAGCATATTGAAGCTTTTCATAACAAAGTGGATATAAAAGATTTGAAACCACTGAAGGACGCAATTTCGAACAATCAGTTTTTTGCCACCGCCAAGTAATCCCCAAAATTAAAAAAATAATTTAAACCGAAAATCCCAGATTAAGCTACATAAGGTATTTAATCTGGGATTTTTTAATTCTCTAGTTTAAGCATTATGATTTCTTTTTTATTGAATTGAAGATATCCTTGTACCAAGGGTCTTTAACAACATCTACTCCATAGCCATAACCGTAGCCATAACCATAGCCGTAACCATAGCCTTTTTTAGTATCAGTATCATTCAAAAGAATCGACATATTAGGAAGTTTCTTCTCCCTATACAAGGTTTCTGGTATCCTGAGCATTCTCTTATCCAAGAAATTCGCACGGACAACATAAATGAAAGCATCTGCATGTTTTGCAATTAACAATGTATCTGTTACGAGACTAACAGGAGCGGTATCTACCACTATGTAATCAAATTGCTTTTTCAAGGTTTCAAACATTGTGTCAACTCTTGTTCCCAAAAGTAATTCCGCTGGATTTGGAGGTATTACACCAGCTGGTAAAACATAAAAATGCTCATATCCTTCTTGCTTGATCAGGAAATCATCCAGTTCAACATTTTTGGAGGACAAATAAGTGGTTACTCCTCTATTTGGCAAATTCATATATTCATCCAATTTTGGATTTCTAATATCCAGACCAATCAACAATACCTTTTTACCTGAAAGTGCAAATGTCCCTGCAAGGTTAACGGATATAAAAGTCTTTCCTTCTTTTGGAAAAGTTGAAGTCATAAAGATCGTTTTTGCAGCTCCGTCCGGCACTTGATTTAAGATAAAATCCATATTGGTCCTTATGATCCTCATGGCTTCTGCCGAACTAGATCGACTGTTAGCCTGAATCAATTCCTCATGTGATTCAGAACGCGGGACATCACCAATAAAAGGAACCTGAACTTTTCCTTCGATATCTCCCCTATTTTTTATCTTGGTATCCAATAAATCATAGATATAAATGATACCAAAAGGAACCAGCAATCCTAAAATCAGTGCTGCCAGATAAATAATGCTGGATTTTGGAGATACAGGGATAGGCGAAGCATAAGCACCGTCTATTACTTTTGAATTAGGGGCGGTTACATTTAAAGCAATTGCATTTTCTTCACGTTTTTGCAATAAATACAAATACAACGTTTCCTTTACTTGTTGCTTTCTTCCAATCTCCCTGGCTTGTCTTTCCTGCCTTGGAATTTCACCAATCTTACCTCCCAATATTCCACCCTGTTTTCGAAGATCATTTTGAGAAATGGTTAAAGATGCTTTAAGATTTCTAAGGCTTTCTGCGATACTTTGCCTTAAACCTGTCAATTGCTGCTCTAAATTGACCACAACAGGATTTAGTGCTGTTGCACCTTTAGAAATTCTATTTTTATCCAATACCAATTGGTTATATTCCTGAATCAATCCTGAAGTATTTCCTTGATCTGGAACTATATTTGCAGGAATAAGATCATCATTTGTGCTTTTGCTGATTAATGTCAGAACATCTTCCACAACCTTGAGCTTGATATCCGTATCAACGGAATTCTTCTCATATTCACTTGAAGTTTTTAAAAATAGCTGTGCTTCCGATACTATATCTGTTACACGGTTGGATTTCTTGAACGTTTCAATATCTCCTTCGACACTGTCCAGTTCAACAACAATACTTCTAAGTCGCTTGTTAATAAAATCTTCCGTGCTTTTGGCTACAAGATTTTTATCATTTATTGCATCCTCATTGTATTTCTGTATCAGTTTATTAAGAAAATCAACTCCAATTTCCTTAACCGGATCAACAATTGACAATGTCAATACACTAGTCATTTTGTTTACAGGATTAACTTGAAGCTTTCTTCTGTATTTATCGGTTACCCTTTCAATAGAGTTGAGTGTTATTATGGTGAACCTATTATCTTTAAGATTTTCCTCTCCATTCTTATAAACAACAACCATATCACCCAATTGCGTCTTTATGGTTTTTCCAAAATCAAATTCTCCTATTTTCTTTTTCTCTTGATCCAATAAATTGTACTTGAGAGATGAAAGTGTTTCGATTACAAATGTAGTATCTGTTTTATAAAAATCTTTTGATTTATCGAGAAAGCTTACCCTTATTGGAGATTGTTTGTAAGCCTCTGTGGTCTTTAGCCTACCATCTCTAAAATAGGATATATTTAATTCTAAATCACGAATCGTATTTTCTACCAGAGTCCTGGATTTGAGTATTTCAATCTCGTTATCGATATTACTTTTTCCACCTCCAAGAATCCCTAAATCTGAAAAGCTTGCTGAAAGTTCAGCCAATCCTCCTTTTTTATCATCTTTTATTAGGACCGTTGCACTCACACTATACTCCGAGGTAGCATACCTTAAATATAAAAAAGCACACATCACAAATAAAATGACACTTAATATGAACGATTTTAAGTGTATAATATATTTTTCCAGCAATTCCTTTATATTAAAAGAATTTTCTGTTTCTGATTGACCACCAAATGGCATGTTATTGTTCTGCATAAAATTATCGTAAAAGTAAGGCTACAACTGTTATTAAAAGTGACACTGAAGACAGGATTACTGAAATATTTGGACCTACAGCCGAAGCATTCATTTTGGTTTTATTGGGTTCCACAACGACCAAATCATTCTGCGACAAGTAATAAAAGGGAGAATTAATGAACTCAGACTTGGTCATATCTACAAAGTTATACGTTTTCTGTCCGTTTGTTTCACGTATTATCAAAACATTGTCCCTTTTCCCATAAATTGTCATATCTCCTGCCATGCTTATAGCTTCGGGAAGTGTAATTCGCTCCGTAAGTGAGCTGAATGTTCCAGGTCTTGCAACTTCCCCTTGCACTGTAACTTTGTAATTCAAGATTCTGAGGTTAACTATAGGCTCCTGTATATATTTTTTTAATGCCGTTTTCATCGTCTGCAAGGCTTCTTCTCTACTAAGCCCACCGAGTTTTATATTGCCAATAACAGGAAACTGGATGAAACCATTATTATCAATCAAATAAGTCTGATATCTAATTTGACCACCTGGATTTTCAACATTTGACACCCCTGCAGTTACACCACCAGCCAGACTAATGGTACTAAGATTAAAAGGTGTTGAAAGTTCCGGATCAGGTGAAGAGATAAAAATCAACAACAAATCATCAGCTTTCAAAGTCGGATTATAATTTGTCATTTCGGAAGATGGTAAATTTTTAATGTCCTGATAATAGGCCAATTTCTCCCTAGAAGCGCAAGAGGTAAACAAAACTCCAAAAAGTGCAGTAACAAATAATCTTTTAATCATAGCTGGTAGTGAATTTATCGTAAAATTTTAGAGGTGCAAAGATAAACTTAATTAATTTATCTGATTAAACTATTTATCCAAAGTAGTAAAATCAGAATTCATACTTATAAACTCTGGCACTATGGCCTTCATCCGGGTAACAATATCCGTATTGGAAAAATTGTTCGCTGTTTCGATCAATTCATCAACTGCTTCAAACAAATTTTCAAAATCATCATGCTTCTCTTGGGCAATCATAATTTTTTCATGATGTGTGGGAAGGGTTTTGGAAGAATCGTTTAATAATTCTTCGTACAATTTCTCTCCCGGTCTCAGTCCGACAATCTTGATTTTAATTTCCTTTTCAGGGGTAAATCCAGCCAAGCGGATCATCTTATTGGCCAGATCTATAATCTTTACAGGTTTACCCATATCGAATATATAGATCTCTCCACCATTACCCATAGCTCCTGCTTCCAGCACCAATTGGCAAGCTTCAGGAATCGTCATAAAATAACGAATGATGTCTGGATGTGTAATAGTTATGGGTCCTCCGTTTGCAATTTGTTCGGTGAACAAAGGAACAACTGATCCATTTGAACCTAAAACATTCCCAAATCTGGTAGTAATAAACTTGGTCTTGCAAAGCTTATGTTCGGCATTCAATCTATAATGAATCGACTGCACATATTTTTCAGCAATTCGCTTGCTGGCTCCCATCACATTACTTGGGTTTACAGCCTTATCCGTAGAAACCATGACAAAGCTATCCACATTGTACTTACATGACAAGTCGGTCAGATTTTTAGTCCCCATCACATTTACGAATATGGCCTGTGAAGGGTTCTCTTCCATCAAGGGCACATGTTTATAAGCTGCTGCATGGAACACTACTTCCGGTTTGAACTTCTTAAAGACCTCTTCAATGGCTGCCTTATTTCTTATGTCAGAAATTACAGTGCGTATCTTAACCTTCGATTGGAAAAGCTTCCCCATTTCAAGGCTCAAATGATGAAGGGGCGTTTCTGCCTGATCCAGCATAATTACCTTCTTAGGATTAAAGGCTATAACTTGTCGTGCTATTTCACTGCCTATGGATCCAGCAGCTCCTGTGATCAGAACGGTCTTGTTGTTGATCTGTCCCGAAATGGACTTATTGTCCAACACAATTGGTTTTCGCTCTAACAAATCCTGTATCTGAAAATTCTTTACTTTCTTGGAAATCTCATTATTATCTTCCCAATCTGAAATAAGGGGAACGGTATATACTTTGTAATTGAACTCCAGACATTCATCTATTATGATGAGTTTTTCATCTTTTGTAAGGCTTTTGTCCGCTATGATCAAAGCCTCGGCTTCTACCGAACGCATCATCACCGGAATTCTTTTTCTCAAATTCAATATTGGCAAATCTAATATGCGTTTTGAAGTATTCTGATTCTGCTTGTCGATAAATCCTACAATCTTAAAACGTTTCGGCTTTTCGGACTTTAAAGCCTTGGCAACCGAAATAGCATTCGAATCGGAACCGTAAACCAGGGTCCTTATCAAGTCACTCGATTTATTTTCCGAAAAATAGATTTCAAAAGTCTGCTTTACCACTATCCTGTAGATAAACAAACCCGAAAAAGACAGGATAAAATTGATGAACAATCCTGTATTCATAAACAGCTTTTGCCCATTCAGGAAGAAACTTGAAAAGTTAATAATAATCAATATCAGAAGGGAAAAAAACAGGGCTACGAATATCTTTACCGCATCAATATAACCAGAATGGCGTATGATTCCCGAATAAGTCCTGAAAAGCCAGAAGAAAAAAAGATTCAAGAACAGAAAGGTAGGAATTATTATGTGTACAAAATTCCTATTGAAATAATTAAGTCCCATTCCATTAAGCATTTCAAAGGTAAGAAATGCTGCAAAAATAACTATGGACATATCAATGGCAAGAATTGCCCATCTTGGCAAGTAACTTAGATTCCTTACACTTCCCACCGATTTAAAGCGATCGAAAGATTCATACAATAAAGTAAAAAAGCTGTTCTTCTTATCAGGATTCATTTATGTCTTTTATTTATTTACAAAAAATAAATTTTTGCAAATGTACTTTAAAATCAAATTCTTTATATTTTTTTGTTTCAAAAACCAAGGTTTTAATCATGGAAATACTAAAAAAACTTATGAATGGCAGATTCCAACCTATCCCTGTCCTCATCCGTCAAGTTGGAACCTGAAGGCAGACACAAACCCTTTTCAAATAATGAAGCAGCAACATTGCTTCCATAATAAGGATATATTTCAAAAATAGGTTGCAGGTGCATTGGTTTCCAAAGCGGACGGCTTTCTATCTGCAACGTCTCTAAAAACAAAAGCAGACTGTCCCTATCCTTATGCTTCTTTGTTTTTGAAGGATCTACAATTATAACACTCAACCAATGATTGGATCTGTAATCATCTGTGGGTTCGTTAAAAACGGATACTCCTTCTATTGCTGAAAAAAGCCCAACATAAAAATCGTGCATGTTTCTTCTTAAGGATACATATTGATCCAAAACCTTTATCTGGCCCAGGCCAATTCCAGCACAAATATTGCTCATCCGATAATTATATCCGATTTCCGTGTGTTCATAGTGAATTCTCTTTTCCCTGGACTGGGTAGATAAAAAAATCGCTTTCTCTTTGAACTCCCTGCTTCTTGTAACCAATACTCCGCCACTGGAAGTGGTAATTATTTTATTTCCATTGAAGGAGAGCACGGATAAATCTCCAAAGGTACCGCATCTTTTTCCCTTATAAGTACTTCCAAGGGCCTCAGCGCTATCTTCCAAGATCGGAATATTGTAGCGGTCAGCAACCTCCCTGACCTCATCTATCTTGTAAGGCATTCCATAAAGATGGACTGCAATTATAGCTTTGGGTCTTTTATTCTTGGAAATCCTATCCTTGATGGCTTCTTCTAAAGCCTCAGGACATATCCCCCATGTTTCGCTTTCGCTGTCAACAAAAACAGGGGTCGCGCCTTGATAAATAATTGGATTTGCCGATGCTGAAAAAGTAAGGCTTTGACAAATGACCTCGTCCCCAGCTTTTACATCCAATAAAATGAGCCCTAAATGCACTGCAGAGGTTCCTGAGTTTAAACCAGCAACAAATACATCTTCTCCCAAAAAGGCTTCTATTTCCTCTTCAAAAGTATCCACGTTGGGACCTCCCGAAGTGATCCAGTTATCCGAAAAAGCTTTCCTGATGTATTCTTCTTCAAATCCGCTAGTGTGTGCCAACGAAAGATGTATCCTTTTATCCATCATAGCTCCACATATGTTTATCATATCTGACATCATCATCTGCGGCCCTGTCCAAGGGAAGCGTACAAAAGGAAAGCAGCTGTGAGTCTATTTCAAGTGCCTGGACTGCATTCGCATATCCTGCAGGAATTTGCAAGATCTTGCTTTCAGAAGCTCTTAAAACAAAATTTCTCACCTCCAAATCCTTTGAAGGATTTTCCCAGTTATCAATTTTGACAATCGACACCCTAAAGGAGCCTTTCGTACAATAAAAATTCTTAGTATCCAATTTGTGTCCCTGCCATGCCCTTACAGGATTCTGTTCAGAATTGCTGATGACATAAAAACGCTTTATGTCATCAAATTTAAAATCATTGACAAATGAGACAGAACCTCTTTGGTCTTGAAATACACCACCTTCTATTATTTTCGGAATCATATCTTACTGTTATTACGCAAAAGATAAAACTTAATCAAGTACAGGAGCAGCAAAGGCGTTACAACAATTAAAATTGTAACAAGCTCATCAATCTTCTTGTAGAGGAGAATTACTGTAGCCGAGAGAACACCTTGCAGCAAGGCATATAACAAGGCTACTATCCTGTGCTGAATCTTATATTCATTGCTAAGTACCTGATAGAAATGCAACCTGTGTGCTTCAAAGATATTCTGCTTCAGGTACAAGCGATGGAATATAGTGCAAACCGTATCAACTCCATAGACGATCAAAAATAAGGCCCAGATCAAAGATCCTGATTTCAAGATCAATTCGAGCAACAAGAAAATAATCCAGAAGGCAATAGCAATACTGCCTACATCTCCCGCAAAACATTTGGCCTTTTTTCTGTAATTAAAAAATAAAAAGGCAATGCTTGCCAAAATCGGATAGACAATCAGATCAGCATGCGTGAAGGCAATGACATAATAATTCACATACAACAGAGCACCCAATACAGCCAAGGTGTAAAGGCCGGTTATACCGTTTATACCGTCCATAAAATTATAGGCATTTATGATTCCTATGGCTATGACATATAGTATTGGCAAGCTCCAGACAGGTAATAAACTAAAAACACCAAGCTGGTAAAAAATAATGGTAATGGCTGTAAAATGAGCCAGTAGGCGCACTTTATTGGAAAGACTCTGGATGTCGTCCCAAAAGCTTACTGCGCTCACAATCGTAATACCCGCAAAGAACAAATAAGTCGTTTCAGCGTGTTGCAATAATAACAATAATGCTGTAAACCAATACACCACACCTCCTCCACGAAGCGTTATTACGGTATGGGAGCTTCTTTCATTGGGCTTATCAACAATATTGTACTTATCGGCTATCCTGAAATAGAGCAACAGGAAGATGATTAGCGAAACGAAGATTATTGGATAGATCATAATTTATCGTATAAAAGATTGTATGGTTTTCTTTATGCCCTCAACGGCAGTAGTCGGCAATGCTTCAATCCTTAGCTGTTCTTTTATTTTATTATTGCTAACAACATAATTTTCAGTTAGCTTATTCAGTCTAAACGTGTTAAGTGGCAAATGAAGCAAATCTCCTGTTTTGGCTAAAAACTTAATAAAACCCGGAGATAAATTCCATATTCTTGGTTTTCTATGCAAAGCATCACAAATAGTACCTATAAGCTCATTCGTAGACATGGGGTTATCGTCTGCCACATTGTAAATTCCAGAAGGTATGTCTTTTTCAAGAATAGTATTGACAATATAGTTCAGATTACTTATTGAAAGAAAAGATCTGCTATTATTAAACGCTCCCAGCGGATAAGGTATTCCTTTTTCGACTACTTTATAAAGCAAATTCAGATTACCCTTATTTCCCGGCCCATGTATCATGCATGGACGAAGAATATATATTTTTTTATTTTCTGGCAACTGCTTAGACATTATGTATTGCTCTGCCGCCAATTTAGATTTTCCATAAACAGTTATTGGATTTGGAATTTTTTCTTCCGTCAAGACACCTTCTACAACATCTGCAACCGCTTTTACAGAGCTAATATAGATGAATTTGGTCGAGGAGCTTTCAAGAAACTGGTCAAATAGCTTCTTTGTCAATTCTGTATTGGCTTCAAAATATTCCTTATCCAGTGAAGTATTGTTTAGATCATGCGCTTTTCCTGCCAAATGGATCATACCAAAAGATTTATTCCATAAATCTGAGTTCAAAGAATCATATCCTATACTATTCTCAGACGCTGTTCTCGAAATTCCTTGTATGTCATAGTTCTTATTCTTTAGGAAGCTGCACAAATTCAAGCCAACAAACCCTGTTGTTCCAGTTATTAAGAGAGTATTATTGTTTACCATTTTTTTGTTTTAAATAGGAATCGAAAAAGTCATTTTAAACACTAAAAAGAGCTAAGAGCCCTGAATAAGCAATCTTGCTATATTGCCGGAAAGTTTTTTTTCTCTTTTAAATTTTCAATTAGCTCAGTATAAATACCAAATTGTTCTTTAATGTAATTCTCTCTGTCGTAATCACTTCTTTGACTTGAAGCATTCCTTGACAATTCATCTCTTTTTTCTGGATTGCGCAGCAATAACATTATCTTATCCTCTATGTCCTTAACATTTGGAGGGTTGCTAACCAGATAACCATTAAAACCATCCGTAACGAGATCATTACAACCTCTACTGTCAGATGATATGACTGGAATGTTCATTGCCAAGGCCTCAATAATACAAACTGGCATCCCTTCCTTGATACTTGGAAATACGAAAACGTCAGAAATTGCTAGATACTTTTCAATCTCATTGGTAAAACCTATATTTATTATTCCTTCACAATTATTCATTTCGGATTCTTCAGCTGGAGTAAGCCCTGTGGGATGTATCGAATCTCTTCCTCCCATAAGGATGAGCTTTATGTTTTTATGTTTTTTATGAATAGCCAGAAATGATCTTACTGTTAAATGAAAACCTTTGAAATCTACAAATCTGCCAGTATATGAAATTACAAAATCATCTGGACGGATATCAAGCTCTTCCTTGATTTTTACCTTAATGGAATCATCAAACTTTGTCGGATCGAATCTATCCAAATCACATCCAAGCCCCAAGGATTTATATATAAATGCTTTCTTTGGTCTCACAGCCTTTATTATATCGTAATCGAACTTATTCAATACCCATAGCTGATCCAATCTATTGAAGCAAAAATATTCAACACTCTTGAATATTTTTCTCTTCATGCCTTCCAGAACTGGATATCCAAGACCGTGAAAAGTACCTATAGTCAAATATTTAGGTTTTTTAACAAATACTGTTGTAAAAATACCTGTTGTAAAATGTATATGAACCAGATCTGGATCTATAGCATCAATAATCTTATGAATTTCAACTGATGCCTGATAATGCTTGTAGAAATTAAAGCCCCTAGGAAAATTTACATTATGGAGCTTTATACCAAGTTGTTCGTAATCGTACTTGTCATTCCTATTGATAACTTTTTTTCCTGAACTTATGACATGGACTTGATGATTATTCTTATTCATATCAACCGCCAGCTCTGCCAAAAAGTTGTTAAAGCTTCCAAAATCTGTAATAATTAAAACGATTCTCATAATATACTATATGTTAACCAATAGTTGCCTGCTTGATCATTTCAATTGTTTCTAAGCGTTTTTCCTCAAGATAAGGCAACTTGTCAGAGAGTTTTTGCTTAATCCCATCATAATCCAGAACAGCCAGATCAAACAGGCTTTTGAGTTTTTCCTCTGTAACATCGTCTATTTTGATTACATATTCACCGAGATCAAAATCTTCCATGATACCTACCCCTTTGTTGCCACCATATGCGATAGATATTGAAGGTACCTTGGAAGTCATGGAAAAGATAAGGGAGTGAAAACGCGTACCTACAAAGAAATACATATTAGCATATACCGCTTTCAAGACATCACAAGTCAGATCTTCATTTACCCATGTAAACAGCTCAGAGTTGGCATTATCACAGATGTAAATTAATCGCTCAATGGCATTCCTATCATCTTCATGCGCGTTAGGACCAATAGATTGATTAAACAATGCAACTTTGTATCCCTGTCCATTCAAATAAACGATTAAAGATTTGAGTGAATCGAGATACTTATCAAATAGCTCTTCAGGATTAGGACTTCCTGGAAAACGCCATGGACGAACAGTCATTCCTACAATCCTATCATTTTCATTGAAACCATATTTCTCTAATATTTGCTTTGCTTTTGAAGATTCATCCATCTTTAGATAAAATCCTAGATCTGGAACAACTGGAATTTCTCTTTTCAATAAATCGGCCAATGCATTGGCTGATACATTCTCTCGAGCAAAGATCAAATCACTTTTTCCTAATCCCGACTTTAATTGGCTTTTGACAGTTAGACCATCAAATGGGCCATATGAATTTGGCAAAAGCACTAATTTTTTATTCAGCTTTTTAGCCAAGTTCATATAATACAGAAAATACCACATTACATAGGGAGCTGTTTTTTCTCCGTGGGCGTGTAAAAATCCTCCTCCTTTTACAAATATGGTATCAGCAGTTCTAAACTCTTCTATTGTGTCATTAATTTCTTTATTATAAAAAAGTTTTGTAAAGGTTTTATTTTTAACGAAACTAGTTAGCAAGGATAGAGAAAAATAATCTGAAACTGCATTTTTTACCTGATAAAGCAAATAGCCCAAGCCCTCCTTTTGAAGCTGATTCTTGTGGTGCTTGCCTCTACGTGGGTGCTTAAGTAAATTTTGAATTACCTCCATTCCTTTTGCTTTTGTCTGACCACACAGGGCTTCATACTCTTCTGGTGTATCTCCTAAAGATATTACCTTGATCTGATCGAAAAGTTTAGTATCTTCAATAATACGATAGCTTTCCCAAACAAGAGCTTGATCTCCTTTATTCATATCGGTAATGCCATTCACTATGATTGCCTTTCTCATTTACTGGTTGAATTTTATTATTAATTTATTAGTTAAAATTGAATTACAAGGAAGCTTTAAAAGATTTGAAAAATTCTTCTCTTCTTGCTTCCAATGTAGAAAAAATATATTCCTTGGATTTATTGAAATTTTCTTGGGCCATTTCTTTTTTCAACCGGGTATCGGAAGACATACGAATTATATCATTAGCCAACTTTCGATAATCGCCAGATTTATGTACACATAAACTATTGATCAATTCAGGAGTTCCCGCAACATCTGAAGCCAAAACGGGGCAGGCCCTACTCATCGCTTCAATTACCACTCTGGGCAATCCTTCTTGTCTTGACGGATGCACATATACATCCAATGTATCTAAAAAATCAAAAATTTCTTGACCCGCCTTCAGCTTGCCTTTGATAATTACTTGGTTTTCTAGATTGGAATCCTTAACCAGTTTGTTCAAATATCCCGCATCTCCGCCACCTACCACATAGAGCCTTATTCGCTCTTTAAACTTGGCCGGCAAGCTATTTATAGCCTTTAACAGAACATCGTACCCCTTATATCTAACAGCGATATTGCCAATTACACCCAAATTTATGGTATCTGCCTCATGCTCAATTTTCTGCATCCGTTTGGGCAAAGCATCTTCTTTTATCTCCTTGATAATAACATTCGAAGCGGAAGCTGTAACAGAGGCTTGAGACGGGTAGCGTCCTTGTAAAAATTTTTCCGTTACATATATTGCGGCTGAAGCATACTTTACAGCCTTCTTCATTTTAAAGTAACTATAAGGCGCAATTATTTTTGTACCAATTCCTCCATAATTCCAATTGGCATCCCATGAGCAACCAACTACTTCTGCTATGTATTTGATATTCTTTTTAATGCAATAGTCTGCCGCAAAAATACTGATAGTTGCAGGAAAACGCATTATGATAACATCATGATTATCAATTTCTTTTCTTAATTTTTCTTCAATACTGGCGCGCTTTTTAAAATAATCCGCACCTCCTGAAACATCTGTAAAGAGCTTAAATGTGACACCCTCTTTCTCTGCCGTATGAAAACGTGAAGTATCTGCTGATAGTTTACATCTCCCAATCACAGTTACTGAATCAAAATGCTTAAGATATCGGTCCCATATTTCTGAATTCAAATTTCCAGATGTGTATAAGATCCCAGTATTTTTATCTTTAATAAAAGGATGATCGTGTATGAATAGTGCTTTCATCATTACAAAATATTTCTATTTTTTTTTCTTGACATCGTTATTTGAAAATGCTTTATTACCGGAAATATTTAGCACTTTAAATTTGGAACCTGAATGAATAATTGTATTTCCATCTATCTTAATCCCACTTGTTTTTTTATTTTTTCCTCTCACCTCAACAAGACTTGATAATGAGATTTCATCTACAATATTATTTGAGAAGAGGAAAGAATCTTTATCTTTTCTTTGATATAGAACACCTCCATTCATCTTATTATTATCAATTTTAACTTTTTCTACCTCATATACATAAAACAAGTATGTTGACTTAAATGGATTAGGCAGATCAATCGAATGGAATTTATTATTTTCAAATTCAAAATTACTAATAGTCCTTACGAATAAAAGGTAATCCATTTTAAAATCTAATTTACTGCCTACCCTCTTCATTGTTTTATTTTGATTTGCTCGAGTAAAATAGAAATCATTGTCCCTGATAATAAGATTAACGTCTTTACTTAGCTTCTGTCCGTCTTTCGCTCCCCTGTAGTATAAAACCCTGAAATCAAAATATATTTTGTTTCCAATAATGGTTAATTGTCTCAAATCAGGTAATGCAAAAGCTGTCTTATCTTCGAATAAAGTAGTATGTCCAATTGATCTAATTTTATTGTTTACAATGTTTATTATTGCAGTTCCGTCATACAGATCAAAAAGCTGTTTCCCATTTACCGAATTAGATTCTATGTCGTTATCCTTTATGGTAACTTCTGTCGTGGGAAAAGCCGAGACTTTTTTATTTTTATTTTTTGGTTGATAATCCGTTAACTTAAAACCTCTGTTTACGTTTTTAAACTTTATGGTGTTATTTATTATATCAATTCCTTTTATTCCTGCAAAATGAAAACCATCATGTTGCTTATATAAATTTTGGTTTACATGACTATAATCAATATTAATCGTATTATCATTTATGATATAGCCACCTACCAATTTTGGAAATTCATTTTCCAGATAGATTCCTCCATATATTTTATTTCCTTTAATGCTTAGCTTGTTTATACTGGATTTGTCCTTATTCTTGATGGCATATTGATGCCTGTCTTTAAAATTATTAACTAATTCAGAATTCAAAATGCTACAATTATCACCATTTATTCGCACCAAAACAAAATAGGAAGCGGTAGTAATGTGACAATTATCCAAGATAACATTATCTGCCTCGACATCCAACATCTTAAATCTTTCACCACCAATTTTTAAATTTTTTATCGCTATATTATTTTCACTTATGGATATTGCCCTGACATCATCCATATTGGCAATGATTGTAGCATTTTTTCCATCAATGGAGCATTTTATATTCAATGGTTTTGAAATATTATATACCCGATTTGCCTCCAAAACCAATTCTTTTTTTTCACTGTAGGCCTTTTCGATGCTTCGTTTCAGCAATTCGTCATCGTTAAATGATACTTCATGCGATTGATTGGGCTTTCTAGCTTCAAAAGATGATGCAGAAACATTGAAAAATATCAGATAGAACAAAAATAATTTAAAATTCATTTTTATGTTGATTTTCGTGAGATGTAGTTTTTTGTTGCATTCTCTTTGGCAATTATAGTACCCGGGTTTCCAATTACAATACTGTGCGGGGGGACATCAAAGTTAACAAATGCATTGCCAGCAATCAGCACATCTTCGCCGACTTTTATTCCTCCAACTATTATCGCTCCGGGACCAATATATACTTCATTTCCAATAATTGGAGCGCCTTTATTTTTTCCTGTATTTATATTACCTAGTGTTACTCCCTGCAGGATATTACAATTTTCACCAATAACACTTCCTGAATTAATAACAATTCCTCCAAAATGTGGTAATAGCAATCCCTTCCCTATTTTAACACTGGTAGGTATTTGCAGTCCATATTTTAAAAAATGCCTCCTATAAAAAGGAAAAGACAAAATCCATTTAAAACTATACTTTTTAGAACTTGTTACCATCCTAAAGAAAAATAAAAAGCGGAATGTTGGCGATCTCCATGCTTTTAGTAGTGCCTTTAAGGTTGATGTTCCCGTGTACCTAAATAAATCTGCCTTGATTTTATTGTTTAAATTCATAATGCTATAATTCTTTATAAAACAGACCAAACCATTTTGCAGGATGAAAGTGCTGGATTGCCCAACTTGACAGATCAAGCTCTTTCCTCAAGCAAATATCAGATCGAAGTTCTAAAATTTTTCTTTTGGCTTCCTGGATATCAGTAGGGGGAACAAGCTGCTTGTAAAATTGTTTTGGAATCGTTTCTTTTATGGGCTCTATATCAGAAGCTACAAATGGCAGGCCACAAATTAATGCTTCAATTAGCGCATTTGGCTGTCCTTCTATAGTGGAAGGGAAATAAAAACAATCCATTGACTTTAACAACTTACCAATATCCCTTCTAACGCCTAATAGTTTTATCTTATCCGACAATCCTATTTCCTTGATCTTGTCTTCATAAGCCATATCAACATTCTTTCCGCAAAAAATGAAATAAATATCTTTATACTCTACACATAATTCTATGGCAACCTCGATAGCTGTCTTGTGGTTTTTCTGGTCGTTAAATCGTCCAACATGCCCCACGACAAAAGCATCTTCCGGCAAATTCAATTCTTTACGAATATTCTCTTCCTCTGTTGTGAAATTCTGAGAATCAATTCCGTTGTAAACCACTTCAAACTTATAGTCTTTTTTCCAAGATTCTCCGTAGAAATGATTAAGGGCAGATTGTGAATTAGACAACACTTTAGTTGCGACTCTAGGTAAAATAATGGTTATAAAGTTATTATAACTTGACTTCAAGAATGATTTTTGAAATTTCTCTTGTGAATTCCTAAAAAAGGCTACCCTTTTCTTAATACCGGCTGTTTTTGCCAACAATAGAGGTATAGCGGCAAAACTACCTGTCAGATCGCAAACAGAATCATAATGATGGCTGCGAAATTCTTTTCTCAGTCTCAAAAATTCTAAGATATTGTAGAAACCAACATGCATGGGAATCAACTTTACACCTAAAGCTACATATTCTTCTTGTAATTCACCGAGTTTTCCCGACTTGCAATAAACAGTAGCTTCTATTTCTTCACTATAATATTTTAAGAACCTAAGTAAATAGTTTTCCGTACCGCCTGCATTCAGTCCCGCGAGGATAAAAGCAATATTTTTCTTATGTTTTGACATATATTTTTTTTCCCAATAAGGCGTTAAATATCAATAAATAGAATATAAATTTAAGCGGATTTAGAAATATAGATCTATTTATATAGATTGCAAGCATCAATATCATCAGATAGACCAAAATGTTCATATAATTTTTATTGATGTGTGATTCAAAAGTGAGATAAGATAAATAATATCCAAAAACAAAGAATATTGCCAATGTGATAAAAACGCCAAAATTCACGTATAAATCCGCTATGACTTCAGATCCGACTCCCCAATTTGGATATTCACCGTATATCAAATATGTAAAAAAGGATGTGGAGCTTTGGTATATTTTTGGAGGATTATAAAACAAAGAGCTCATTGGTACCACTTCGACCAAGTTATTAAAAACGGTAGCTCCATTTAGATACGGATGCTTATCTGGAACAACATCCAATGCCGTAAATAAAATAGTAGCACTTTTTGCTAATTCATCGGTGGGTGAAACGATATCTTCGTTCTCTTGAAAACTCTCCATCCCTGCAGAAAATATATTTCCCTGCCTACTTGTAACATCATTAGTCCTTCCTAATCCAATCAGAGTAAAAACAAATGCTCCGGAAAGAGTGATCACTAATACTTTTTTGAATGAAAAATTATTCTGGAATATACTATAACATCCTAGAATCATTAATCCGAATTGCATTACAGGACCTCTATCGCCCTGTAAAAGGAATGACAAAGTATAAATGATACAAATTACCACCAATAGCCTATTCTGGAACAAGGCATTACCAAGACTTGACATGGAAACTAATTTTCCTTTATTATTTACAAAGAAATAAATTACAGCAAGAAATAAAATTGTCCTAAAAATTAGAAAAGCATAGGTTGCTCCCGCATTCCAATTAGAAAGTCCTGCATGGTTTCCAGACCAAAAATTTTGCCCAACAAGGCCTACAAATAGAATAAAGCTAAGGACAAGATATAAATCAAAATTCTTATTTTTCCTAATATAGTATTCTTTGGGTTGTACAACCTTCTTGTTTTTTTTTAAAGAAATGTAAGTATAGAAACCCAGCATCCATAACAGGAGTACAATTGTACTTAGCCAGATTGCATAATTTACTACAAATATATTCACCCAAAAATTATTGTCAGCAGGTTTGATCCCAAAAGCAGAATAAAAAAAAGCGATTTGAAAATGAACAATTAAATAACCCAATAAGAAAAGCACATCAAAACGTATCCATGTTTTGTAATACAAAGTAAGAGTTCTAAAAAAACTTATTACATTGAATAGGGCTATCGTACTCATAATGATAATAAAGTTATTGTTTAATAACTCTTCTCTTGCAGGAGTAAGCAAAATAACAATCAATAAGGAAATCATCAAAAATGGATACGAAAATAGGGAAAACATAGGCGCTTATTTTTTTATAAATCTATCATCAGGCAAGCCCAATAGAATCTTTTTTTTCTCTTCTCTGTCTAATCTTTTAGTTCCAACATTAAATAATTTGTACTTTTCCCTGAAGGATTCGATTTGTCCAACAATCTTTGCTGGATTTCCACCAATCACTGCATTATCAGGAAAACTCTTCGTGATAACCGATCCAGCACCCACAAGGACATTATTCCCTATGGTCACGCCCGGAAGAACAATAGAATTTTCTCCAATATAAACATTATCTCCAATATTGATTTTACCAAAAAAATCAAAATTCTCATCAACATCCCTGAGCAACCATGCGGCGCCATGGTTATAAAATCTCACCCTCGCAGCAATTTCAACATTATTTCCTATAGTTATCAAATAGGGCTCGCTTCCAAAATCTCTGGTCCTGATACTGCAACCTTTTCCAATTTTTACTCCTTGGTGCCTGGCATACTTTTCCGCTTTCCAGAAGAGGGCCTTATACAGAGCCTTGATTTTAAGCACAATTTTTTTTATCATAGTGACTTATTTTTTATTACGATTTTCTCCAGGACTAGCTTCATTGACAATAAAGCCTTTTTGTAGAAAAACCCTTCGGATATTTTAATCAGCAATTCAATTGTCGCGATAGCCGCACCCCACTCCTTTCGTCGGATGTAGGCTTTTAAATTCTTATGAAAAATATGCTTGCAAGAAACTGGATTAAACAACAGAGCCGCCTTATCTCCATCTCTATCTAAGGAATCATAACCTAATAGCATCCTTTCCTTTATTAAAAATGTAGCAAACTCTGAAACCAATGTTGGTTCATAATTAGCGGATGTAGATTTTGTTACAGATTTTTCCTGAACAGTCCAATGATATAACTTTTCAGGCAAAAAATATAATTTTGAGACTAGGCTCATCCTATACCACAGATCCTTGTCTTGACGGTACTTGAAATAACGTCGATAGCCACCAACTTTTTTATACGTTTCCATTCGAAACATCACGGTTCCGTGATTTATCATATTTCTTTTCAGCAAGTGATCCGTTGTAATTATCATTTCCTTATCGGAAACATTATTTACGGGACGATTTACCACACCTACAGAAACAGCTCCAACGTCTTGTTTTCTCTCCAGAAGGTCAACTTGGCGACTGACTCTTTCCTCGTAAGAAATATCCCCTGAACCATGAATGGCAACATACTTAGAATCCAATGTCGCTATTGTATCCACCAGTGAATTTGTAAATCCCTTATTGGGAGCATTATGTATCACCCTGACCTTGTCATTTTTTTCAGCAAATTCTTTTAATCTTTCCAATGTAGAATCTGAAGAATTGTCGTCTATTAAAATAATCTCAAGATTGTCATAAGTCTGATTGACTAAACTTTCAACAGAATCTTTAACTGTATCTTCCCTGTTATAAAAAATGCTTATTATGCTTACTTTCGGCTGTTCCATTTTTAAATAATTCTTTGCTCAACTTCCAAATCTACTTGAAACCTATCCAGTACCTGACGCTTCACCTCGTTAATAATGTCAATAATATCCTGACCTTTTGCATCATTAAAATTAACAATAAAACCACCGTGCTTTTCAGATATTTTGGCTCCTCCCACTGAATATCCTTTTAATTTCAATTCATCAATCATGGCTCCTACATAAAATCCTTTTGGCCTTTTAAATACACTGCCTGCATTTGGGAACTCTTTTGGTTGTTTTGCCCAACGTTGCTCCTTGATCAATTCCATCTTATTTTTAACAATCTCCCTATCGGTAAGCGTTAGATTCAACCATGCCTTAAGTACGATTTTATTTGTATTACGCTGAAAAAAACTATTCCTATATTCAAAAGACATTTCGTCTTTAAGTATTTCCTTTATTTGAAAATCATCCAAATCAAGGTACCGGACTTTGACCAGTACATCCTTAATTTCTTCTCCTGAAGCTCCAGCATTCATTACTATTGCTCCTCCCAGTGAACTTGGTATGTCATAAAAAACCTCAAGGCCACTCAGACCTCTCTCTTGAACTGCAGAAGCAACATCTGTCATCCAGGCTCCTGCTTCAACTTCTACGCAGGTACCTTCGATATTAATGTGATTGAAGCATTGATGAACAATGACAAAAGTTTCCTCATAATATTCTTTTGATAAGATGATATTATGCCCACTGCCTAATAAAATTATGTTTTTTTCGTTTCGAAAAATCTCTATGAAATCATTTTCATGTTCCGGAAAAATTGCTTTATGACTCGTAGACCTGATCCTGTAAGAATTATACATTGTCAAATCAAAATCTTTATGGATAATCATATATTACTTTTTAATTTTATTATACAAGGATTTAAAAATATCAAAATCAGATTTCTTATAATGTAAAATTTCCTTGATTGGAATTTGAACTTCTTTACTGTAAAGATGCAAAAAAGAAAAACCAGCTATGATATAACTTATTGTAGAACATAATGCGGAACCCGCAGCTCCATATTTTGGAATAAATAAAATATTCAAAACAACGTTAACCACTAGAGAAGGAGCCATAGCCTTGGCCGCTATCCAAGGTTTGCCTTTTCCCGCCAGATCCATATTCATGACTTTAAAAATTGTAAGAATAATTACTCCTGGCAATAGATAGTTTAGAACAGACACACTATCGTGGAAAGCTATCCCATACATTCCTTCTATAATAAATCTTGAAAACAGAGCCAACACCAAGGACGCTAATCCGATAATAATAAATGACAATCTTAATAATTGAGCCACCTTGTAGGAAAAGACCTTGTCATTTTTTGAAACGGCACTACGAGCAAACACAATTGTACTTAGTACCATTGGAATTTGCCACAGATACTGCGTTATAGTAGATCCTTTCGAATAAATACCTAGTTCATAAGAATTACTAAGCTTATCCAATAGTATATAATCAGCCTTATAATTCAAATTTATTATCAGCAACGAAAAAGCGTAAATCAAACCCAATGAAAGCATGGATTTAATGATTACAAAATCAAATTTGAAATTAAAGGACTTGATAAAATTATTTTTAAACAACATTATCAGTGCCATCAAAAAAGGACCTCCGATTGTTGCTATTAAAGCACCTGAAACATCTAATTTCAAGGTAACAACGAAGACTATTGTCAAGAAAAAAACAATCAGGGGAGGAATCCAATTTACCCTATTAAAGGTCTTTATATCATTTTTTCCTAAAAAAATTCCAGAATTATATGTAATAAACAAATTAAAAGGGATAGGAAGCAAAGCCAAAAAGACCCAGGACTTATTGCTACCGGATTCACTAAAATAAGTCATTAAAAAATAACAGACAAGAATAGAAATTAATGTCGTAAAAGTCCATATCTGAGTAATTGCAGTCTTTATCTTCTCTTCCGAATAGATTCCTTTCCCTAGGAAATAGGTAGTTGACTGCCTAATACCCAATGACCCAATTGTCATGAATAGAGAAGGATAAACTACTAATCCTGCGATAATACCGTTTCCCTCAGGACCAATATATCTAGCCGTTATTATCGATGTTGCTACTCCGAAAACAATTATTACAAAATTTGAACTAGCAACCCTTACTAAATCTTTAAAAAAAGCATTCATTAATTTTTACTTTTTATTTTACAAGGGATTCCATAAGCAATGCTATTGGGTGGTACGTCCTTATTTATTAAACTATTAGCCCCAATAATACTATTCTCACCAACTGTTACACCTCCAATTATCTTCGCGCCAGCAAATATTTTCACATTGTCCTCTATTACAGGATATTGCATATTTCCTTTCTTCCCATGGCTTCCCAAAGTAACTTGTTGAAATATCATAACATTATCTTTAATTACGACTCCAGTTCCAATTACTATTCCCAAAGGATGCGGCAGGCGCAATCCTTTGCCAATTTTTGCATTATAGGATATGTCACAATTTCTTTTTACAATAAGCCTATATTTATAATATACCCCAATTTGTCTTAAAAAAAAATTGCCGCTTTTGAAAAAATATTTTCCCAATCTATGATTCAGCAAAATTCTAAATCTTGCACTATACAAGTAGGCTTTTAAAAAAGTTAATATTTTAAACCTCCGACCGGGTAAATCATTTTTAATTTCGCCAAATAATTGCTTTAATGAAATCATTAAATATTAATATTTAAACCCTTTAGTTTTTGTGTCAGATTTTCATACCCTCGATGTATTTGCCAAGCATTTTCAATCGTGGTTTCTCCTTCAGCTGTAAGTCCTGCTAATAATAAAGCTATACCTGCTCTTAAATCCAAAGCATTTACTGTTGATCCTTTAAGCATGTTCCCTCCATTTATAACCAACAAATCGCCTTTTACGGAATAATCCATTCCCATTTTCGCTAACTCTTCAGCATATCCATACCTACCAGGAAATCTCAAATCAATAATCTTGGACTCACCATTGCTCATGGCCCCATAAACAGCAAACAAGGGTTGCATGTCTGAATTAATACCTGGATAAGGACCAGTACTTATCTCAATAGGGTAAGCTTCACCTCCTTTAACGATCAGGCTGTTTTCTCCTCTATAATATTTCATTCCACTTTCACGAAGATATACCAAAGGCACTTCCAAATGCTCAAATGGAAAATTTTCAATTTCAACTTCACCTTTCGTAATGACTGCCCCAATTGCCCATGTAAGTGCCTCCATATTGTCGGGTATTACTGAATGCTTTACTCCTGACAAGGAAGAGACTCCTTCTATTACAATACATTTCTGCCCAAAAACTTTTATTTTTGCTCCCATTTTCCTCAACATATCAATCAGATCCATTATTTCAGGACGAATATGAGGATTCCAAACCGTAGTTACTCCTTCGGCTAACGTAGCACAGATAATTGAGTTTTCAGTAGCACCTGTAGAACGCATAGGAAGAAAAATATCAGCACCCTTTAACCTTCCTGTATCTATTTTTGCACATAAATACTCCCCTTCTTCCCATACTTTTGCTCCTAATCGCTCCAATAACATAACGTGCAAGTCATATTTGCGCTCTCCTAATTTGCATCCTCCAGGCAGGGGCACCCTTCCTTCTCCAAATCTTGTAGTCAAAGCACCTAAGATCAATAGCGTATTACGAATTGAGCGTTCTTCCCAATCAAGTATTGTAACATTAGATTTTTCTTCTTTTATGAAAACATTGTCTTCAAATGTTTCATAGCTTTTTCCCAATACTTTCAGCATATCCAAATGTACCTGAACATCCAATAGACCATTAGGAAAGTTATTAATCTCAACAACTTCATCCGTTAAAATAGATGCTGCAAGTAATCTCAAAGCACTATTTTTTGCTCCACTTACCTTTACCACACCGTTAAGCGTGCCTCTTTTTATTTTTAAAACTTCATTCATGTCTTATATCTTAAAATATTTTAAATACCAATCAACAAATTCTTTCACTCCTTCACCAATAAGGACAGTGCTTTTATAACCCAATGCTTGCAAATGGGCCGTATCTGCCCATGTACGTGGAACATCCCCCGGTTGCATGTCCATAAAATTTTTCTTTGCTGGGACCCCAATTGCTTTTTCTAATGTTTCAATAAATTCCAACAAAGATACAGGCGATCCGTTACCAATATTGAATAATTGGTAGTTAGTTTCAGGAATGTTTTCCATGGTCAGATAAATCCCTTGCACTATATCATCAATGTAAGTAAAATCACGGCTCATATTGCCATTATTGAATACTTTGATTTCCCTGCCATTGGTCATTGCATCTGCAAACAGCATTGGTGCCATATCTGGCCTCCCCCATGGACCATAAACTGTAAAAAATCTTAATCCTGAAGTTGGGAGTTGGTAAAGATGGCTATAGGTATGAGCCATCAACTCATTGGCTTTCTTAGTAGCCGCATAAAGACTTACTGGAAAATCTACCCGGTCATCTTCTGAAAAAGGAATCTTATCATTCTCTCCATAAACAGATGAGCTGGAAGCATATACCAAATGCTTGATCTTATTATGACGGCAACATTCCAATATATTGACAAAGCCCACTATGTTGCTGTCAACATAGGCCATTGGATTCTCCAGGCTGTAACGTACACCTGCCTGGGCGGCCAAATTAATAACGTAATCAAATTGATATTCTTCAAATAATGATGGCAACGCGCTACGGTCTTCAAGGTTCAAACGGATGAATCTAAAATTATCAAATTGACTGGAAGTACATATTGCATTGAAATGTTGTGAATCTTCTTTATTGATCCCTAACTCCTCCAGCCTTGCATACTTTAGATTAACATCGTAATAATCATTGATATTATCCAGGCCGGTAACATCAAATCCTAATTCTATTAATCTTTTTGCCAGATGATATCCTATAAAACCTGCTGCTCCTGTTACGAGTATTTTCATCTTATCTCTTTTTACTTTACTAACTTGTTGTAATAATTCAAATATTCTCCCGAAATGATGTTTTCCAGCCATTCGGTATTTTGCAAGTACCAATCAATCGTTTTTTCTAATCCCTGTTCGAAAGTTACAGATGGACTCCATCCCAAGATGCCATTGATCTTTGAGGCATCTATGGCATAACGCAAATCATGGCCAGGCCTGTCCTTTACATAGGTTATCAATTCAGCAGACTTGCCTGAAATTCTTCCAAGTTTTTTATCCATGATTTCACATAGCAAATGGATCAGGTCAATATTCTGCCACTCGTTAAATCCGCCAATATTATACGTTTCCCCTTCAGTTCCCTGATGGAAAACTACTTCTATGGCTTTAGCATGATCTTCCACAAACAGCCAATCCCTTGTATATTTTCCATCCCCGTAAACAGGAAGCGGTTTTTCCTTGATGATATTGTTTATAAAAAGCGGAATCAATTTTTCCGGAAATTGATTCGGACCGTAGTTATTGGAACAATTTGTAATGATATAAGGCAATCCATAAGTTTCACCATAAGCCCTCACAAAATGATCTGAACTTGCTTTTGAAGCGGAATAGGGCGAATTAGGATCATAGGAAGTCGTTTCGGTAAACAAACCTTCAGTTCCCAAGGTTCCATAAACCTCATCAGTACTTATATGATAAAAAAGCTTATCGTCCCATTTGTCTTTCCACAAATTTTTGAAAGCATTCAATAGATGAAGAGTTCCTATAACATTTGTCTTTACAAAAGCCAGAGGATTTTCAATCGATCGGTCAACATGTGATTCTGCAGCAAGGTGGATTACTTTCTCAAATTGATGTTCATTGAAAATGGCATTGATGTAATTTTCATCTGTAATATCTCCTTTCAGAAAAGTATAATTGGGATAGCGCTCTATGTCGGATAGATTTTCAAGATTTCCAGCATAGGTCAAGGCATCCAAGTTAAAAACGTGATAATTGGGATATTTCGTCAAGAAAAGCCTCACTACGTGTGATCCAATAAATCCCGCACCTCCTGTTATAAGTACTTTCTCCATATTTTAGTTTGCAGTTCCTACTGATTGAAATATAAACCCGTAGCTTTCCATTTTTTTAGCATCCAAGATATTCCTTCCGTCAAAAACAAAGGCCGGCTTCTGCATATTGTCATAGATTTTCTGCCAGTCATAGTCTCTAAACTCATCCCATTCTGTCAATATCGCAATTGCATGGGCATTCTTGCAGGCCTCATAAGGATCATCAACGACAACAGTACCTTTTTGATTAAGTTCGGCATCTCGTGTTTGCAGATAATTAAGATCGTGATGGATTTGCTTTTGTTTTACTTGCGGATCAAAAACTGTTACATTAGCTTGCTCGTTCAATAAATAATCCGCCACATATATAGCTGCAGACTCTCTTGTATCATTGGTATCCTTCTTGAATGCCCAGCCTAGGAAAGCAATCTTCTTTCCAGAAACAGTATTGTAAAGCGTTGTCACGATATTGTTGGCAAATCTTCTTTTCTGGTGGTCGTTCATAATGATAACCTGCTCCCAGTAATCGGCAACTTCATTCAATCCATACGATTTGGCTATGTAGACCAAATTGAGGATATCTTTTTGAAAGCAAGAGCCTCCGAATCCAACAGATGATTTAAGGAATTTAGGACCAATCCTGCTATCCATACCAATTGCCCTTGCTACTTCGCTCACGTCTGCACCTGTCTTTTCACACAATTCTGACATTGCGTTTATGGATGAAACCCTTTGGGCAAGAAAAGCATTTGCTGTTAATTTTGACAATTCAGAAGACCATAGGTTTGTAGTCAGGATTTGTCCTTTTGGAACCCAATTGGCATAAATCTCCACTAAAGAATCAATTGCTTCCTGTCCTTCCGGGGTAGTATCTCCTCCTATCAAAACCCTGTCCGGATTTAGCAAATCGGTAACCGCAGTTCCTTCTGCAAGGAATTCAGGATTTGAAAGTATCTGGAACTGAACGCCATTTCCAGTATTATCAAGGATGTTCTTCACTGCTTCGGCTGTTCTAACCGGAAGTGTGGATTTTTCTACCACAATTTTATCACTTTTTGCTATGGAAGCTATCTGTCTGGCACAAAGCTCAATATATTTCAAATCTGCTGCCATACCTTTACCTAGGCCATAAGTCTTCGTGGGTGTATTAACAGATATAAAGATCATCTGGGCCTCATCAATAGCCTTGTCAACTTCTGTAGAAAAAAACAAATTTCTTCCTCTGGCCTCCTTTACGATATCGCTCAGGCCTGGCTCATAAATTGGAATATTGTTAACATCCTCATCGTTCCAGGCTGCGATTCTTTCCACATTCAAATCAACAACCGTTACTTTTATATGAGGGCATTTTTGAGCTATTATGGCCATTGTCGGCCCTCCAACGTAACCTGCTCCAATACAACAAATATTACTTATTTTCATATCAAAAAATTAACTATTATAAATATCAAAAAATTAAAATCAAAAAATCAAAGTCTTCCATCGACCCAATTGCCCAACACGCCTTTTACATCATACACAACTGCATCTTCTTTTCTGATGTCATCGTATTCCAATTTCAAGAACTCTTTGTGAGCAACGCCGAGGATGATGCCATCAAATTTATCAGCAGGCATTTCAGTCAAAGCTTTCAGTCCATATTCTTTATCTACGATTTCAGGATTGATCAGCGGATCCCAGATAGTGACTTCTATTCCATAATCCTGCAATGCAATGATAGCGTCCACTATTTTACTGTTTCTAACATCCGGACAGTTTTCCTTGAATGCAATTCCAAGCATCAATATCCTTGATCCACTAACAGTCATACCCTTCTTGATCATCAGCTTCACTACCTGGGAAGCGACATACTCGCCCATACTGTCATTCAGTCTCCTACCTGCCAGAATAATTTCAGGATGGTATCCCACCTCTTGGGCTTTCTGGGCCAGATAATAAGGATCGACCCCTATGCAATGGCCTCCAACCAAACCTGGCTTGAAGGGTAAAAAATTCCATTTCGTACCTGCTGCCTCTAATACTGCCTGGGTGTCTATTTCTAAAATATTGAATATCTTGGACAATTCATTTACAAACGCAATATTAATGTCCCTTTGGGAATTCTCAATTACTTTTGCTGCTTCGGCAACTTTAATGGAGGGTGCCAGATGGGTGCCTGCAGTTATTACAGACTTATACAGTTCATTTACCTTCTCTCCTGCTTCAGGGGTTGAACCTGACGTTACCTTTAAAATTTTTTCTACCGTATGCTCTTTGTCACCCGGATTGATCCTTTCAGGGGAATAGCCTACAAAAAAATCAACATTGAATTTCAAGCCACTAGTCTTTTCCAAGACTGGCACACATTCGTCCTCTGTCACTCCAGGGTAAACGGTCGATTCATAAATGACGATATCACCCTTCTTCAAAACCTTCCCTACTGTTTCACTGGAACTATACAAGGGCGTCAAATTGGGTTTGTTATTCTTATCAACCGGAGTCGGGACTGTAATGATGTAGCAGTTGCAATTTTCAATCTCATTAATATTTCCAGTACACAATAATCCATTTGATGCAGAGGCCTCTTGTTTTAAAACTGCCTTTAAAGTAGTCCCATCAATTTCCAAGGTATTGTCGATTCCTGAATTCAATTCCTGTACCCTTGAAGGGTTGATGTCAAATCCTACAACTGAATATTTGGTGGCAAATAATCTTGCCAGTGGCAAACCTACATACCCTAAACCTATTACAGCTATTTCCATTTAATGATTGCTTTTTAAATTTTCCCAATACCATTGAGCAGCTTCCTTCAAACCTTCCCTTAACGAAAATAACGGTTGGTAGCCCAGTAGCTTTTTTGCTTTTTCTATATCGGCCAAGGAATGCGGTATGTCTCCTTCTCTTTTGCTGCCATAGGTTATTGGAATGTCGTTAACTTTATCGTCGTAAATTTCTAATGCTTCTTTTATGTATGCTATCAATTCGTTCAGCGTTGTCCTTTCTCCGTAAGCAACATTATAAACCGTATTCAGTGCTTCCTGGTTTGATGCCAGAACAGCCAACTCATTCATCTGTATTACATTATCGATATAAGTAAAGTCTCTTGAATAGCTACCGTCACCATTCACCACAGGACTTTCACCACTCAGCAATTTCGAAAAGAATTTAGGAATCACGGCAGCATAAGCTCCATTTGGGTCTTGTTTCCTGCCGAAGACATTGAAATACCTCAGGCCAATTGTTTCTATATTGTAAAGCCTGCTGAAGACATCTGCATAAACTTCATTGACATATTTTGTAACCGCATAAGGAGAAAGTGGCTTCCCTATGGATTGTTCCACCTTGATTGAATCCTTCGAATCACCATAAGTAGACGAACTTGCGGCATATATGAATCTTTTGACTCCCTCGTCCTTGGAAGCAGTAAGCATATTTACAAATCCTCCCACATTGACATTATTGGTAGTAATAGGATCTTTCAAAGACCTGGGAACTGAACCAAGGGCCGCTTGATGCAGGACAAATTCAACTCCCTTGACTGCCTCCTGGCAATCGGAAAAATTGGTAATATCACCCTCTATGAGAGTAAAATTATCCTCTTTCAAGAACGACTCTATATTGTGTCGGAAACCTGTAGAAAAATTATCTAAACAAACAACTTGATAGTTTTTTGAAATAAAATACCCACAAAGATTGGAGCCAATAAAGCCTGCTCCCCCTGTAATTAGTATTTTATTTTTCCTTATTCCAGTCATTTTTTTAAATTTGATGCAAATATATGCCTTATAGGATTAAGTAAGGATCCCTAATTGTTCAATTACTCTGAATCAGACTTGAATTACTTGTTTTTTTTTATAAAGCAAAAATATTATCCCTACTTTGATGCTTTTAAGCCGATACCTATTCTTTTTTTCTTGATCGCTTGTCCAATATCTTCTTGAAAAATGTATCCTTTTCATCCTCTTCATGGTATCCTGCCGAATAATTACCGTACCCATAACCATAGCCGTACCCGTAGCCATATTTCGCCTTGCTTTCAAAACCATTCAGGATTATGCTGACGTTATTCAATTCCCCTCGTTTCACTCTATTATTAAGCAGCGTTATCATTCCCTTCTTTGTAAAATTCTGTCTTACGATATAAAGCGTAACATCTACAAAATTGGCCAATTCAAGTGCATCTGAAACCAATCCAACGGGTGGCGTATCCAAGATGATGTAATCATACTTATGTTTCAGCTCTTCCAGCATTTCCTTCATTGCATCACTCATGATAAGCTCCGCAGGATTAGGAGGAACCGGGCCTGCAGTAATAACATCCAAGAAAGGTATGTGTGTTTTCTGAATGATTTCATTTAATGATTTCTGGCCTATCAGATAATTTACCGCTCCAATTTCATTGGCAATCTTAAAATCATCAAATATTTTTGGTTTTCTCAAATCCAAACCTATTATGATTGTCTTCTTTTCGCTCATTGCAAAAACGGTAGCAATATTTATAGAACAGAATGTTTTTCCTTCTCCACTTATGGAGGAAGTTACCATTAATGTTTTCGTTCCTTCGACTTTTTGTTTTTTATATAAAAACTGCAAAGAAGAGCGGATGGCCCTGAACGATTCTGCCAAGGCTGATTTTGGTTTTTCAAATACGGAAAGATTATTGTGGTTTTGTTTTTTTCCAATAACTCCTATCAGGGGCAATGTCGTAATCTTATTTATATCATCCGTATTTTGCACGGAATCATTTATGAAGAAGATTGCGAAAACAAAAATCAAAGGGATAAGAAACCCCAAAAACATGGCAAGCACATAATTAACTCCGGTTTTAGGTCCGACCAGGCCACCTCCAATATCTTTTGCAGGATCGATGAATTTTATATCCGATACATTCGCCGCTTTTATAATGTCTGCCTGGCTTCTTTTCGCAAGAAGATCGTTGTAAATATTGCTGTTCAGGTCATATTTTCGTTTGATGTCTATCAGCTCCTGCTGCTCTTCTGGTAATTTTTTTATAGAACTTTCAGCCTGATTGATATTGCTGTTGATCTTGTTCAAGTCATACCGTAATGCATTCTTGGCAGAACTGATGTTCTCCAGAAGCACTTTCTTGATCGCCTCCATCTGATTATCAAACTCCTGAAACATCCTTTCGTTTTTGACAGCATATTTCAATTCCGCCCTCTGGGTTGAAAGCTCGATCAGTTTTGAAACATTTCCAATTATATTCGGATCCTCAATTCCTGCAACTGTCGGGGCTGGCAGCTTTGAGAAATCCACACTTTGATTCAAATAGTTTTTCAAGAAATCATAATAGGCTATTTTTCGCGTTATGGCATCTCTTTCCAAATCATACTGTGACAATTTTTCGGCAAATTTAGCACCTCCCTCTTCTATATCGAATATGTTTTTATCCTTTGTAAAAGTCTTGAGCTCGTCACCAGTATTTTTCAATTGCCTTTCCATTTCAGCCATGGTGCTGTCTATGAAGTCAATCGTATTTTTGGCAAATTGATTTTTCGCTGCAAGTTGATTTTCCCTTAAAACCTCGACTGTTGTATTCAAGTATTTGACCAATCTGGCTTTATTTGTTCCCTGCATGGAGAGTGCCAGTATTGAACTTCCCTGTGAATTTGGATCTACACTTATACCTTGGTAGCGGGATACGGTTCCGTCAAAATTGGCAAAACTCACAAAGTACTCATTCCCTTTATAAAATCCCGGCTTGTCATTTATCTCCAGTTTCCAATTTAAAAAGGGCAGGTCCACTTGCTCTCCAACCTTGTAGCGCTTGGTGAAGGTTTCATTTTGAACAGAAGTTGTTGTAAAACTATTATCCGAATAGTGAATCAATGAAACATTGTCGGTTTCAAAAGGAATGCTTATCTCGTAAACTGATTCACTTATGAACTTGATACCGATCAATTGACCGGAAAGCTGTCCTTGCTTTTTATCAATCTTCACATAGAAGGGAACTTCGCCATAGGCATCAACAATATTATACTCGGTTTGTTTCAGGTAGTTGATGTAGAACTCCAGTTTCTCTACCACGACCTCATTATGCGACCTAGATCTCAACATTGTTGAAATGGTTTGCACTTGATCCGAAGTTCCACCCCAATTGAACACCAGGTTGGTATTCCCACTGAAAAGAGGATTGGTTTCTTCCTTTACAGAAATCATATTTGACATTCCATAAATTTTTTCTTTTCTGATGTTTACCTGATAGGCAATCGTAAAGGCAATCAACCAGCTGACAAGAAACCATTTCCAGTAACTGGCCACTTTGAGCAGAAAGCCTTTAAAATCAAAAGTATTTTGACCTTCAAAAAATGAAAAATCTTTTGTATCGAGCATCTTTGATTAATTTCTGAGTAATAAAAATGTAGTAGTAGCCAAACTTAACAAGGTAATAATTGTTCCAAGCGATTCGATTCCTGTTCTTCCAGTTCCCCAGGATTTCTGTTTCAGTGGCTTGATATAAATATAGTCATTCGGTTGCAAATAATAATACGGTGACTGCATTACTTTGACATCCGTTAGATCAATGTCGTGCATTTCTGTCCCGTGGGGAAATTGCCTGATTATCGTAACATTTTTCCGATCGCCCGTTACAGTTATATCTCCTGCATTTGCAATTGCCTCCAAGACATTCACCTTCTCCTGAAACAGCATTTTAGTTCCCGGAGAGTTGATTTCGCCATTAACTGTAAACCTTAATCCCGATAGTTTTACATTGACAAAAACATTCGCTTCCTTGTTGAAATAATTCTCCAATAGTTCCTTTTCAATCTTGATCCTGGTTTCGTCCAAAGTATAACCCAGGACATTTACTTCTCCAATGACAGGAATCCTGATATTGCCATGATCATTGACCGTAAATCCATTAAAATACAAGCCTTGCTCGGTCAGACCTTGGGTAGGGCTTGAGCTTTCTCCTCCGGTTGGGTTAAAAATGGCCACCAGTTTTGGATCAATAGCCTTGATGGTAATATTCAAGACATCGTTTGTTTGCAATCTATAAGGTTTGGAAACCACGGGATTTATATTGCTTTCTGTTGCTGATTTGTCTTTATCCTGCAAGTATATCAAGTCTTTCGTAGGTACACAGGAAGTAAAAAAAAGTCCTATGGAGAATAAAAAAAGTACTGCGTATCGCTTCATTTCAATCTTTTTAGCAAACAAATATAGTTTTTCATTTAGAATAATAAAATTCATCCGTGTTATAAAATTAATTAATTGCTTTTGAACGAGTTTTCAAACGGTACCCGATGTAAAATGCTTCGTCCCAAAGTAACCTCGTCTGCATATTCCAATTCATCTCCTACTGATATCCCTCGTGCAATCGTAGACGTAATGATTTCGCAATCCTGGATTTGCTTATAGATATAGAAATTCGTTGTATCACCTTCCATTGTTGAGCTCAATGCAAAAATCAATTCTCTTGCACTTCCGCTTTTTATCTTTTCCACCAGGGACGAAATCTTCAATTGGCTTGGTCCCACCCCGTCGATTGGAGAAATTTTCCCTCCCAGGACATGGTAGATGCCTTTAAACTGTCCGGTATTTTCAATCGCCATTACATCCCGGATATCCTCCACCACACAAATCAATTGGTGGTCGCGGTTTTTATTGGAGCAGATTTCGCAAACCTCGATATCGGAAATATTATGACAGCTCTCGCAGAATTTTATATCCTCCCTCATGTTTAATAATGACTGGGACAAGAATGAAGTCTGCTCTTTTGGCTGTTTCAATAAATGCAACACCAGACGCAGTGCGGTCCTTTTTCCAATCCCTGGCAATTGAGACATTTCGTTGACTGCTTTTTCTAAAAGTTTTGAAGAAAATTCCATAATTGCAAAAGTAATCATTTAGAAAATAAGATGATTTGATAATTTGTCGATTCGGTAAATTATCAAATTATTTTTTCTATTTTGGCTTCAAATAAAAATCAGCTGATGACACCCATTACAATCCTGGCTTTAATCATTGTTTACTTCGGAATCTTATTTGTGATTTCTCATTTTGTAAGTAAAAAAGACAGTGGCAACGATGCATTTTTCAAGGCCAATAAAAACTCCAAATGGTACCTGGTTGCCTTCGGGATGATTGGAACGGCACTTTCGGGCGTTACCTTTATTTCTGTTCCCGGACAGGTTGGATCTCCAGACATACAGTTCAAATATTTTCAGTTTGTATTGGGGAATGCAATTGGTTTTATCCTGATAGCAAAAGTCTTGCTTCCACTCTATTACAGGATGAACCTTACTTCTATCTATGGTTATATCGAGCAACGCCTTGGAATAGTTTCTTATAAAACTGCCGCTTCCATATTTTTAATAAGCAGGACAATCGGCTCTGCCGCAAGATTGTATCTGGTTGTAATCGTCCTGCAACGTTATGTGTTTGATGCTTTTGGCGTTCCGTTCTGGGTTACCGTCTTTGGCTCGTTGGCGTTGATTTTTGCCTATACCTATCGTGGCGGACTAAAAACCATCATCATAACCGACACCTTGCAAACCGTCTTCTTGGTTTCTTCCGTAATCTTTACCATCTATTTTATTTGCGACAGTCTTGATTATAGCATTCCTCAAGCATTTGAAGCCGTAAAAAGCAGTAATTACTCGAAGATATTTTTCTATGAGGATTGGCTGAAAAGCAACTTTGTGGCAAAACAGATATTAGGTGGAATCTTTGTAACGATAGCAATGGTTGGACTCGACCAGGATTTGATGCAGAAAAACCTCAGCTGCAAGAATATTGGCGAGGCACAAAAAAACATGTTCACTTTCACGGGAATTTTCGTAATCATCAACATCTTCTTTTTGAGCGTTGGTGCATTGCTTTACATTTATGCGGAGAAAAATGGAATCACGGTTCCCCTGGATAGTTTTACAGGAAAACCAAGAACCGATTTATTGTTCCCAGAAATTGCATTCAATTATCTGACATTGGTACCAGCCATCGTGTTCCTGCTTGGATTGACCGCTGCCACTTTTGCTACAACAGATTCAGCCTTGACGGCCTTGACGACTTCTTTCTGTGTAGATTTTCTTGGCATGGACAAGGCAGAAAATGCATCGAATCCCAATATGGTCAGGACAAGACATCTTGTGCATATTGGATTCTCGGGATTGATGTTTTTGGTAATCCTTGTAATCTATCTGCTTAACAGCGATTCTGTCGTGAGTTTGATTTTCAAGATCGCATCGTATACCTATGGTCCGCTTCTGGGATTGTATACTTTTGGATTGTTCATGAAAACCAAGACCGTGAAGGATAAATTGGTTCCAATTATTTGCGTCCTGGCACCGGCGATAACTTTTGTCATCAGTGCCTATTCGAAGGAAGTTTTTGGAAATTATGAATTCGCTGAAGAGCTCATTATCCTGAATGGAGCCTTGACTTTTGTCGGATTGATGTTGATCAGCAAGAAAGCTACTGAAAAAACCACCTTTTAAGTTCCTGAAATAAAGAGAATAGATTTTTTATGGACCGGAATTGGAGTTTTCTAATTGCCTTGGATTATCAAACCAAAGGCAATTAGAAAATGGAAAGAAAGCGGAAAAATATCCCGAAATTCAGGACAAACAACCACTAAATGATGCTAATATTGTCTCATTGACAGCATTACCAAGGTACAACCTATGGAAACTTCGATGTTGTTAAGTTTCAATAATTGATAGAATTCAGGGTTTTCAGTTCCTGGATTGAACACAACGCGCTTTGGCTGGAGCCCGACAATATAATTGTAATAATCCTTTTGACGTTGCGGGTTCAGATAAAGCGTCACGGTATGGACATTGGTAAAGGGAACTTGCTTGGTTTGGATTTTCACCCCTTCCACTTCGCCTTCTTTCTGTCCGATTGCCACAACGGAATGTTCACTGCCAACAAGCCTGCTGATGGCCATATTGGAATATCGTGATGGGTTTTCGGATGCACCGAGAACCAAGGTTTTCTTATTTTTCATAGTTTGCTTTTTTTTTGTAAAATTACTGTTTCCTGACCGAAGTCCTTACTCCTTTTGCATTTCTTTAATAGTCTCGTAATAATCGGTCGGAAGCATATCTCCAGCTTTTAAAGTACCAATATAGCCACCATACAGTATGCCGTAGATCGGGGTATAATTCCCATTCTTGTCAACGTAGATTACCTTGTCGGCAAACTCAACTACCGATTGCTTGTCTTTTTTATAAAGGATATTGAAATTGGTTTTTATGAATTTTTCTTTTCTGGTTTTCGAGATCTTGATGGTATTGTTCAAACTTTCTTGAATTTTTATATCCTTGACTGCTTTTTGTGGCTCCTTGATAAGCGTTACTTTTTTAAATCCGAGCGTATCCTTTACTTGGAAATACTCATCCGGATTAGCTGGAAATCCTTCTACAAAAAGTCGGATATTCTCTTTTTCCCAAGTATTATTGGCAAGTGTCAGTGCAAAATGTGTTGCCGAACCATAGAAGGTTTCCATCCTTTTCTTATCGGCTTTCTTTTTCTTTGAAATATCCTTGTAAAAAGTGGTACCCGAAAAAAAGCTCTGGATTTGATTGCGTTTTTCAAGGCTCTTGTAGTTGAATTGAACCACAAGCTCCACCAAATCGAAATTCACTTCGTAGTCGAGGTGATTGTTTTTTATCTTTAAGGGATTTCTGGCCGAAGCATTGAGCGTATTGTTTGAGACATCATAGTACAGGACAATATCGTCTTCATTTTGTATCTTGCAGGAACTGCCGGATTTTGATTCTCCCAGAAATTGTTCCCTGAAAACCTTCATCATCTGTTTACGACTGAAAGGTCCCTTGCCAACGACAACTTCATCCAGATTTATGGATTGTTCGACAAGCAGTACTTTGAGTTTTTTATTCGCATATTGCAAAGGATTTTCCAACCTGTGGGTCGTATACCCCATAAAGCTGACAACCAATGTGGCATTGCTGCTTCTTGTATTGATGCTGAAATTACCATCACCATCTGTTATGGTAGATATGGTGGTTCCGTCCAGGTAAACGGTAGCTCCCGGAAGGGATTCCTGTGTCTTGCTGTCTAGAACCTTGCCTTCAATCACTTGCGCGTGCAGGGAGAGCGCAAACATCATTAAAAATAAAGACGATAGGATGGTTTGAAGTTTTCTCATTTGTAAATGGCTTTTTACAAATATATGGTTTTAAAAAAAATGTTTTCCTATATCGTAATAATTATTTATTCATAACTTTACGAGTAACCAAAACCTTGAACCCTAATTTTACAAAAAAACCATGGAACTATTTATTTACATCTTTGCTGCTCTTTTTTCCGTATTGAATCCGATAGGAACCGTTCCAATTTTTGTTGGACTCACACAGCACGATGATAAAAAAGAGCGTTCCAGAATATCCTTGTGGACCGCCATTGATGTTTTCCTGATCTTGATTATTTCCTTTTTTGTAGGACAATACGTTTTGGATTTTTTCGGAATCAGCATCGAAGCATTGAGAATTGCCGGGGGCTTGATTATCGTGAGCTCCGGATTTTCATTGCTTACTGGAAAGTTTAAGAAAACAAGGGGGATCAATAAAAAGGTAGAAAATGATGTGCAAAACCGGAATGATATTGCCCTGACACCTTTGGCCATTCCGATGTTGGCAGGTCCAGGTTCCATTTCATTGCTGATTGCGTTTTATCAGGATCATCAGGAAACGCATGAAATCATCATTGCAAGCTTGGCCATACTGGCTGTTGCTTTTTCTATTTTTATCATATTGAGAAGCGCCCATTACCTCTCTAAAATCCTTGGCGCTTCAGGAATTGTGGCCATTTCCAGGATAGTCGGCTTCATTGTTATTGCAATTGGTATACAATATATCGTGAGTGCCATTATAACCATCATCAAGGGAAATCTGATGGCATAAAAAAACCTCCACTCGAAAGTGAAGGTTTTCCATTAAATAAACTTCAAAAAAAATTCAAACAAAAAAACTGTCTTCTATATTTTTGATCTTAATTATTTAAGAATGATTTTTTTGGTAGTCGAGTAATCTCCTGAATCAAATTTCAAAAGATACATTCCTGAATTCAAGAAATTCAAATCCAATTCCTTGCTGAAAAATCCGCTGTTGTTGTCGATTGTAGTCTGATACATTTGAGCACCCGTGATGCTGTAAATCGTTACCACGTTCTTATCACTGTTTCCAGATGGCATCTCATAGATCAAATTGATTTTCTTGTCTGTTGATGGGTTTGGATACACACCAAAAGTTACTTTGTTTTCGAAACTTTCGTTACCAAGCTGTGCTGTAACATCTTCCTGATTGAAAGTAATCACACCCGTACTGCTTCCTACAAAAGTTTGAAAATTGATTTTATAGATCGAACCGTTTAGCAACTTAACAAAAAATGATTTCTGCGTATCGATAACATAAGTAAAATTAGCCATACTGAACACTTTCCAGTCGTAACCAATTGTATTGATATCTTCCAAATAAGTCAAGTCTGTAGCTGCTCCGCTTGCACTTTCTGCAACTTGAACATCTGGATGATGCAAAACTCCTGTTACAGGATACATTACTTCGTTCGGGGCTGGTTGCATTGCCTCATATTTTGTAAACAACAAATCCCAATCTGTATTTGCAGGCTCTGCTACCACTTGAGAATTAGTTTCCAAAGAGTAATAATTGAAATTGTTTGTCGGATTAGAAGTATTTGGCACTACTGCAGTCTGATCTGCTGTCCAAGCAGTTCCATCCCAGCTGGAATAGATAAAGGTATAACCACCAAAGAATTCAACCATTTTCACTTTCTTGTAAGTGTTGTTGGCATACTTCAAAACGAAAATAATTGTTCCCGTTACTTTGTGAGTGGCAATATTGTAAACTCCCCATCCGTATCCGAAAGGAGGTGTGGTTGCACTACCATTGTCAAACGAACCAGTATCCCAGGTCGTTTCGCTATTGTAAAGACGCGTCCAATTTGCTTCATTGGTAATGCTGATATTTGCCCAATCAGCTAAATTATTAGAAGCTTCAAAAACTTGGATTCCTTTTGAATCATTGGTCCTGATGGCCATTTGCATATTGCTCTTTCTGTAAAAAGCGATATCCCATAATGAATTAGCAAAAGGTGTCGATGTCTGGGTAGCCAATTTAAAATAAACCTGATTGGCATAAGCCGGTCCCATTGTTACAGTGCTGGTTGTCACCTGTGCAGAGACTATGGCACTAAAAAGCAAGGACGAAAATAAAAGTAAACTTTTTTTCATGATTGTAAGTATTAAAATTAGTATGTTATTGTAAAAGCTGATATTCAAATTTAGGATAGCCCCTGACCCCGCTATCATTTAGAAAACCAAGCATTCTTATCTTGTAAAAATTATTGTCTATATCTTTCAGGACATAATACCTGTCAGTAAAAGCACCTCCTGTAAACACGTCTCTCCAATCCGCTCCAATAACACGTTGGTCGTTCACGAAACTGGCTTCATCCACATCAGAGAATTTATAATCCGCAAAAGCCTTTACGCTCGTACTCACGCGGTATAATTTAACACCTGCTTTTAGGTTACTTAGGACGAAATCGGAATATCCATAAGAACCTGCTCCATCAATGGTATTGGTGAATACGGTAAAACACAAGTCCCATTTTGTTTTTTCCGGCTCTACAGCAACTACACTTTTTGTAGCAAGACTGAAGAATGTAAAATTGTAAGCTGCATTTTTAGAGATTGCAACCTCCTCATGCGTTGCACTGCTTAAATCGGCATATTGAAGCAGGTATCCGTCACCTTCCTTTAAGATCCTGATCTTTTTCCAGCCCCTTGGATTTCCTGCTACAGCAACACTTCCTACAGGGGGCATTGTAGAACCTACTTCATAACCCATGTTTACCAAATAAACCTTGTTATTTTCCGGACCATCAGAAACTTCAGCAATAGCTGTTTGATCCAGATGTCCGTTTGGATGATCAATATAATTTTCATTTACCGGATCAAAAGTTCCTACTGCAACGCTGGACTGGTATTGCTGCACGCTTGCCAAGGTAACAGCGTCAATATCCGTAGCATCAAGTTGTTTTACTGCCATATAAAGCGAGCCATTGATGGTTACCCGTGAAGCATCACCACCATGAAAACCTAAATCCCAACTGTCCCTCCTTCCTTTCGTTATTTCCTCCGTACTTAAATCCACAAACACTTGGTTGCCTTGGTTCGGACCTCCAACCTCTGGCAAGAGTACCGCTCCAATCGAACGTTCAAAAGAAATTACGGATTGTGTATAACCCTGTATGGAAGTTTCCGAGGTATAGTTTATCTCGATCACCTCCAAGGCAATTGCCTTGGTATCGCTGTCAAATGGAAAAATATGATTCTTGAAAACAAAGGAAATTGTCTTTTGACCCGCTTGAAAGGGAATTTCAACATTGTTGTTTTGTGCTGCCGGAATTGTAGAAAAATCTACTCCATAGGCAGCATCTGTTGGCGTTACACGAACCACGACCGAACCGTTGGCTTTTGCTTCTTCAGAAAAGACCAGTCTTATCTCCTGGACATCTGGAATCTTAGAAAAATCGTAAGATTGCTTTTCAAATGCTATCACGAATGGCTGCTGTGCAATCGAATCATCCGTCTGGCAAGAGTTCACTCCGAAAAGCATAAAGAATATCGCTATAAAATAAATTCTGATCTTCATCGTACTAAAAGTTTAATTTGTATAATATTTTCAAGAAATAGGACCTTCCATATCCCATCAATATATTGGTAGCAGGCCCTGAGTGTGCACCACCTTCAACTGATGTTGTATTGATGGTAGTAATATCCAGGATGTTTCTGGCACCTACCGTAGCTTCCAAGTTATTTTTAAAGAATGATTTCTTCACCGTTGCATCCAGCCAAGTAAAACCGTCCTGTTTACCCCTGACCAACACTGTTTCGTTTGCCTCGTTCTGTTTGTTCACGAATTGATATTGTGGTCCATTATACTTTATGAAAGCTGAAAAGACAGTGTTGATCTTTTCAAACTTGTAAGACAGGTTGGCATTCAATTGAAAGCCATACAAGAAGTCATCGTTGTGATTCTTGTTACTGTCCAATACTTTTGAAACTCCGGCAAAAGTAATTCCAGCGTTTGCAATCCAATTCTTGTAATTCAATGAACTCGTAAAAGAGGTACCAATTGTCCTGTACAAATCGATATTGCTGAACTTGTATTCCAGAGGTGTTTCGTTAATGATTACAAGCTCAATCCTATCTTTCACATCAATATACCAGGCTGAAAATTTATTGTTCAGCTGTATGCCATTGTTCAATTTGGATGTTTTATTCAAGTGCAGGAATGCCGAAACTCCTTGTTCAGGACTAAGGTCTGGATTTCCCTGAACGTTGTGATTTACATCTACCAGATAAGTATACATTTCTTCATAGTTCGGCAATCTCGGCGATGTCCCAACTATCGCCCTGAGCTCATAACCATTCTTAAGAGCAAACCTGCTGCTCAATGACAATGCTGCCTGCGTATCAAATTGGGAAGAAAACAAAGCCCTGATTCCTGGACGGATTGATATCTTGTCATTTATATTGATCTCACTTGATCCATACACATCATAAGACCCCAGCCTCCTGTCGATATTATTCTGAAACATTCCGGCAATGCTTGAAGAATAGCCGTTGATTTCGCTCAATTCATAACCCAATTGAAAATCAATCGTCTTGTTGTCCAAGAAGTTGCTGAAATTTGCCTTTGAATAAAAACCATCCCTTGATTCGTATTCAAAATTCTTGATATCAAATTTCTCACCTGTGCGGATCCAATAATTATAGGTTTCAACGTTTCTTTTTTGCTGTTGGAATGAAAATGAAGCATCATAGTTCATGAAATTTTCAAACTTCCCCGTAAGGTTCAGATGATGAAAAAAACGTTCCGATTCAAAAATTTCATCAGCAGATTTCGGATTATTGGTATTGGTTTGCGGATTGAAATTCAATTCCACGAAAGAATCATAGCGCTCGGTAGTTTCCTTAAAGAACTCGAACTTGTAAAAGAAACGGTGATCTTTTAAATTATAGCTTATTAATGATTTCACGTTCAACTGCTCTTTTGGCAACCATTCATACCCCCTCAATCCATCATTTTCCAGATGATTCGGTCCTTTTTTATCGTTCAAGAAACCTTTGAAGTCATTGCCAGTGATCACGGCATTGGCATACCACTTTTCATTAAAATTATGGGCCACCTTCAAAGATTGAATGTGCCTGCCCCTATCTACCAAGTTATATTCATTTCCTATGGTTTCTTCCTGTACATAAGGCGTGATTTCCCATTTATACTTTGAATTCTTCTTGGTAATGATGTTGATGATTCCTGAAACGGCATTCGCACCATATTCAACCCCCATGGAACCTTCCACTATTTCAATCTGCTGGATATCATCCAAATTGATTTGTGTCAAATCAGCATTATTCCCCAACCCTTCATCGTTGATTATGGGAATATTATCTACTAAAATCTTGAAATATTGAGCATCCAAGCCAAACAACTGCACTCCTGACTTTCCAGTGGAAGCATTCGGAATGATGTTGATGTTCAATGTTTGATTCAATAAATCGGCAAGATTGTTTCCTGCCTGCCTGTCTATATCTTCACGAGAAATCACTTTTACCTGGAAAACCGATTTCTTTACTGACTGGGCACTATATTGTCCTGTTATGACTACTTCTGAAAGATTATTTACTATGGAATCCTGTTCTTCTTCCTGGCCAAAAGCAGCAAGGGACAAGAACGGCAAGAGAAAAAAGAGTGTTTTGTTTCGCATTATTTAGACTTAATCTTAATAATTAAATATTTTTTGCAAATATATAAGTTATTTTTACTTGTTCTAAATAAATTTTAAATATTTTTGCACGAGAAATTTTTAAACATCTATAAAATGAAAACCCTGATTGCCTTATCCGCTCTTGCATTGTTATCTTTAAGCGGAAATGCTCAAAACAACAAAAAAGAGGACATTAAAGCCATTAAAGCAATGTGTGGCTGCTATGAAGTAGAATTCAACTTCGCAGAAACGTTCAACTATTCGAAAGATGAAAACTACAAGCCATCAAAAACAAAGCACGAAACAGCTTTGGAATGGGTAGAGCTATTGGAAGACACGCCTAACAAGATCGTGATGCAACATTTATTGATTGTAAGCGACACGATGATCATCAAACACTGGAGACAAGATTGGGAATACGAGAACACAAAATTCTACCAATTCTTCAAGGACAGGACTTGGAAATTCCAAACATTGCCAAAAGACGCTGTCAAAGGACAATGGACACAGAGAGTATATCAAGTTGACGATAGCCCAAGATACGAAGGAACTGCAACATGGGTTCATGTTGACGGAAGACACTACTGGGAAAACATTACTGACGCACCGCTTCCAAGAAGAGAGCACACGATCAGGGAAGACTATAATGTCTTGAAAAGAACAAATGTTCATGAAATTACAAAAGCGGGATGGACGCACGATCAAGACAACGAAAAAATCGTTAGGGACGACAGCGGGAAAGATGTTTTATTGGCGAAAGAAAAAGGAACGGACTATTACAAGAAAGTAGCTGATTCCAAATGTCTGGCAGGTCAGAAATACTGGAAGGAAAATGCTGCGATGTGGAAAAATGTTCGTGCCAAATGGCAAACTATCTTTGACAGGAACAAAGACCTGAATCTTGAAGCTGCCGTAAACAAAAAACCACTTTTCATGCATTTGTTTGACTTGAAACCAACTGCAACGAAAGCTGAATCTGACAAGATCATTGACAGCTTTGTAAAATAAGAAGCTGAAGTTTTTTCATAAAAAAAAATGCCTTTTCAATCGAAAAGGCATTTTTTTATGGTCAATTTTAAAAATCAATTCTTTGGAAGAAAAATTTCTGCCATCATGCATCTTGCACTTCCTCCGCCACAGGCTTCGATAGTATCAAGGCTTGAACTTAAAATTTCAGCGTGTTTTTCCAATTGTTCAATTTGTTTTGGTGTGAGGCTCTGATGAGCTGCAGCACTCATGATCAGATACCTCTTGTCGTTTTCCCCTCGAACTTCAAGCATATTTCCCGCAAAATTGTTTACTTGATCTTCTGTAATCAGAATGATTTCTTTTCCATCTTGCTTCAGGTTATCCAAAACCATTTTTCTTTCCTTCTTGTCATCAATGCAATCTGCACAGATAACGGCAAAGGTTTCTCCCAAGCACATCATTACGTTGGTATGGTAGATCAGCTTTCTCTCACCTTCAACTGTTTGAAAAGCTTCAAAGATCACAGGTGCCAAATCAAAATCTTCACAGAATTCAATAAACAATTCCTCATCCGCTCTTGGCGACAAGGCACAATAGGCTTTTCTATTGGTGCGATCCAGAAGCAAGCTTCCTGTCCCTTCCAAGAAATAACCATCGTCCTCCGCTTCTGTATAATCTACAATATTTTCAATCTGGAAGCCTTTTTCTTCCAATAAATCCAAGATTTCTTCACGGCGTTCCAGCCTGCGGTTTTCAGCAAACATCGGATATAAGGCCACATCGGCGTTTTCGTGGAAGGAAATCCAATTGTTCGGAAAAATCGAATCTGGCGTATCCGGATTCAATGTATCATCAACAACAGTAACATCAACCCCAACATTTCGAAGCTTTTCCACGAAAGCATCAAACTCCTGTTGTGCTTTTGCATTTACGGTCGCCGGCAAAAGTCCGTCCAAGACTTTCTGATAATAGTTGTTTACGGCTGTTTGTTCGTTCATCCTGAAAGCTACAGGGCGAATCATTAGTATCGAATTGGTCGTTTGTTTCATTTTAATCTCTAATTAACGGTAACGTTGAACATCTTAAAAGTCCTTCTTGTTTTGAAATTTCAGCATAAGGAATTTCCTCTACGGTAAATCCCTTTTCCCTGAGCCAATTGTTTAATCTTGTAAAGTTTTTTTCAGAAACCACCACATCAGGAGCAATTGAAAAAACATTCGAATTCATGTGGTACATTTCATCGCGTGTAATGTGAAAAAGGTTTTCCTTTCCGAAAAGTTTCACGAGGTACATATAATCCGCTTCTTCACGGAAACCACTCTTGTAGATGATTCCCTTGTCCGTTCCAACCGGTTGAAAGCAACAATCCAAATGCAAGGCATTGTCCCTTGCTTCTATTTTTGATTTTACCAGATCGAATTCTTTCACGATCTTGTTTGGGAATAAATTCTTGATGTATTCCACACCTTGCCAATTGGTTCTTGCCGTGATGTAATCCTTGTAATCGCTTCCCTTGTAAGTTCCTATAAAAATATAATCGTTCCAAACCATCACATCTCCGCCTTCAATATGGACTTCTTCCGGAGGACGCACCACCTTTTCAGGATCGATCTGATCAATTACATATTGGATGGCGTCAAGTTCCCTCTCGCGATCGGGAAGGATATTTGCTTTTACGAAAATATCATCAATTACAAACCCTATGTCCCTTGAGAAGATCTGATTGTAATTCTCAATCATTTCCGGGCGAAAAACCTTCACCCCGTATTTTTCAAATACTTTGTTGAAAGCTTCCATTTCATCGACCATGTCTTTCTCAACAGGATAAGTTCCTGCCAGGATATGTTCTAAAGATTTTGGATCATAGGCTTCATCTGCCGTTGGTGTTGGGCCGTTATTCACTGCGGAACCGAGTACAACAGCTCTTAATCTGGAGGTTTCGTTTTTTACATTTAATTGCAACATGGGTTTTGGCTTTTCTACGGCATTTTGTTGTCGCAGGCAGGCAAATATAAAAAAAGGGACTTGATTATTGAAGTTTTCTTATGGCAATAGTAGTTAAATTATCGATTGAATAAAAAAGCCTCACAATTACGCGAGGCTGCTTTTCTGTTTTCACATTCAAACTACTGCACCACAATTTTTTGGACGCTGTCGTTGGCTCCTTCCCTTATCGACAGGAAATAAACTCCCGAAGACAAGTGATGAACAGGGACCTGATAAGAAGTCGTCAGGTTCACATTATTTTGAACTGACAAGACACGCCCATTGATATCAATAATTCTTATGGAGGCATCATTCAAGATATTTCCTTTGTTGGCAATCGTGATATAGTCCGATGCAGGATTTGGATAAACCATGAATTGATTTTGGAAATCATTGATTGCCAATTCACTTGAAACCGTAATTATGCCTTGGTAAGGCGTAGTATTCTTTTTAGTCAAGGTGACTTTCAAGTCGCTCATTGAAGTTAATGGCGGAAGTTGAACGTTTGCAACACCTTCAGCCGTGTCAGAAGTAATCAGGATCTGATTGTTTTGAGAAACCGTAAGCCTGGCTCCGTTGGTATTAGTATTGATCACCAAATCGCCACCTTGATTTGAAATCTGGGCAGGATGTGCTGCCGTAATGGCTACAGGAACTGCGCTTCGGAAAGCAACCGATGGATCTCCAAAAAACACCCAGGTTTGCATTACTTCCCGAGCTGTTTCACTTTCCGCATAGGTTTCCAACATGCTTACTTGTCCGCCATAAAAAAGTTGTCCGAGCGATATCACACCTGTAGAAGCACTATCAACTATGAGTTCCGTCATCTGGTCCTGTGTTTGCATCGGTTCGGCCCAAGCCATCAATATCGAGGAACCGCAACTTGCTATGGCTCCCGTAGGATTTGCTACATTATTTGCCTTCAAGAATGCCTCGCACAAGGAAGTTCCGCCAACAAATGTTCCGTTGTTGCAAGCAACCGACACTACAAACGGAAAACTTTCCGTATTCGTTAAATTGTTTACGTCAGTATTGGTATAAGAACCTGACGCCATGATATCCAATGCACCGTGGCCCGTGTAATTCAACAAACCAATTCCTTGATTGATGGCCGTTGAAATCATTGTTGGAGTTGGATCATTATTGGCATCATTCCCTCCTTGGGAACCATCATAAAATTCGTGAACGGTCGTATATCCAAAACTTGTCAATTTGGTTCCAATATTTCTCAAATGCTCCCAATCCGCTTCTCCATCATCTCCATAACCGTAACCTTCATTTGAACCAATCCCACCGGCTTTGGTCATCCAACTTCCTGCAGAAGGAGCCTTCTCATAGCTGATTATCTTGGACACAATCTTTTGAACCTCGGACACATTTCCAGATAATCTTCCCACCATCAATTCCGGATAATAATCGCTTCCTTCCTGTTGCCCGTAATAAGAGTCGCTCCACAATGGTTCAGATGCTACCGAAATTCCGTAGCTGTATGTTGGCAAATCCTGATGATCTCCAATCAAAAGAACATAGGATAAATCAGGATTGGAAGCATAGAAAGTAGTGATAGCAGTTTTGATCGATGCAGATGTAGCTCCAGTTGCAAGCTCCACTACGGTAGTCTTGATGCCACTTTCGTTCTTCCAATTTACAAGTGGCTGGATGGAAGCCTGGTAATTGCTTTTAGCGATTATAAGCATTTCACCGGAATTCGTAACGGAAGTTGTTGAGGCGGCTGCATTCAGATAATGGGCATTATAAACGGATTGAAAAACAGCATTGCTTGTTGTTCTTGTAGATTTTTCGTTGATTCCTACTTTTGATTTATCGGTTGTGACACTCACTTTTAAATTTTGATAAACGCGTAAAACCTTTGTCACCGGATTGTATTGATAAGGATAAAAAGTTACCGTTACCCCTCTTGTATCTCTAAAAATGTAAGGACTTGAGATCTCTGCCATTTTTTTTGGGAAGAAATCATCAACTGAATACGCATTTCCAAACACATACGGCACTTCATCCGGATTCACATTTCTTTTCAGACTTCCTTTCGAAGGCAGGATATTGATGTTCTCGAAATCCTGATAACCTTCAAAAGTAACTTCAACTGAAATATCCCCGGAATCCGGTATGATCAATGACTCTGAAAACATTGGCAGCGCCGGAGCATCCTTCTGCATCATTTTCACTTTGGCATTGAAACTTTCATAAGCAATACCATTGTGTATTTTCTTTACGGAAGTATGCTCAGGAGTTGTATTCTGGACAACCAACCTTTCCGGATTGGAAGACAGCATTCTCATTTGTTGCGAAAATGCATTCGAGCCTAATATAAAAAGCAAAAATGATAAGTATTTTATCTTCATAGCATTACTGATTTGTCATATACGAATGTAACAAAAAAAACAACACTTTTATCATTGCCAAAAAAAAGTAGCAAAACAAAAAAAACTCCACTGGAAAAGTGGAGTTTCTACTATATTGCTATTTAAAATTATCTTTTGTCAACTGCTTTGAATTCTCTCAAAGGATGACCTGTATAAATTTGTCTAGGCCTACCGATTGGTTCCTTGTTCACACGCATTTCTTTCCATTGTGCAATCCATCCCGGCAAACGTCCGATTGCAAACATTACCGTAAACATATCAGTCGGGATACCTAATGCACGGTAGATGATTCCTGAATAGAAATCCACGTTAGGATACAAGTTTCTTGATTTGAAATAGTCATCATTCAAGGCCGCTTCTTCCAATTTCTTGGCAATTGCCAAAACCGGATCGTCAACTCCTAAAGTTGCCAAGACCTCATCAGCTGCCTTCTTGATAATTCTGGCTCTTGGGTCAAAGTTTTTGTAAACCCTGTGACCAAAGCCCATCAGACGGAAAGGATCGTCCTTGTCTTTTGCTTTCGCCATATATTTATCAGCATCTCCACCATCTTTTTGGATGGCTTCAAGCATTTCCAAAACGGCTTGGTTGGCACCTCCGTGAAGTGGACCCCAAAGTGCAGAAACTCCGGCAGAAATTGAAGCAAACAGTCCTGATTGAGAAGAACCTACCATTCTTACCGTCGAAGTAGAGCAGTTCTGTTCGTGATCTGCGTGAAGGATGAATAATTTATCCAATGCAGAAACCACAACCGGATTGATTGCGTAAGGTCCTGTTGGCAATTCAAACATCAAACGCATGAAATTCTCTACATATCCTTTTGTATTGTCGTAATAATTCAACGGAAAACCAGAACTTTTTCTGAACGTCCAAGTTGCCAGAACAAGGAATTTACCCATTGTCTTGCAAACCGTATCGTACATTTCTTTTTCATTGTCAACATTTACCACTTTCGGATTAAATGCTGTAAGTGCGCTTGTCAAGGAAGATAAAACGCCCATTGGGTGGGCTGTTTTTGGGAAACCATCAATGATGTTCTTCATTTCCTCATTTACCAAGGTATATTTTCTGATGTCTTCTTCAAACTGGTGCAATTGCGCTTTCGTTGGCAACTCTCCAAAAATCACCAGATAGGAAACTTCCAGAAAGTCTGCTTTTTCAGCCAAATCCTCGATAGAATAACCTCTGTAACGTAAAATTCCTTCTTCTCCATCAAGGAAAGTGATGTCACTTTTGCAAGATCCTGAATTTTTATATCCTGGATCCATCGTTATAACCCCCGTTAAATCACGTAGTTTGTTGATATCGATTGCAACTTCTCCTTCGCTTCCTTGGATTACTGGAAATTCATATTTTTTGCCATCGATTTCTAATATTGCTGTTTTTGACATAATTGTTTGGTATAATTTATCTTTGATAATAATAATTTAACAAACTTAAGGAATTGCAATTGAATTAAAAAATGAATAGTGCAATGATATCGTTAATTATTCTATAAATATTGTAAAATTGATATATACCACTGAAAATTAAAAACCCACGGTTATGGCGCCGTGGGTTTGGGTAAAAAACAGGGTATTGAACAGACCTATTTTTTGATTATTTTTTCAACTTTGATTCCCTTGTCAGAATTTATCTTGAAGAAGTAGACACCATTTGCTTTATCTGCAATATTGATGGTTGTCTTGATGTCGTTCGCCAAATGGGTCATCAATAATCTTCCTTGGATATCATAAACTTGGACCGAAGTGATCATGGAATCAGCTTCAACGTTAACAATATTATGACTCGGATTTGGATAAATAGTTATTGAATCGTCGATCAGATGTTCTTCTATCGAAAGATCTTGAAACGTGGTATTGGCATCATTCGTAAGGATTGGGAAATTATAATCAAAGTAAATATTCGCTTTCTTGGTTACTGTTTCTCCCTGGTTTATTGATGATTTTGATCTTACCTTCAATAGAATATTTCCGTGTCCGTTTGTATCTAAATTAATGCCTTTGAAGATAAACTCAGCCACGCTATTATTGATTTTTGCCTCAACAGGATGCGAACCATTCAAGAGCTGCAAACTTGGCAAATCGTATTTTGTGGTATCAATTTCTATTTTCACCACTACATTTTCTGCAGGAGCGGTTCCGGTATTTTCAAAATTTACGATATAGTGTAGGTAGTTTCCAATTTCTGACACTGATAGATTATCGCCTTGGATGCAAACGATATCATTTGGATCAAAAGAACCTACGACCGTCTGGCTATAAGCAAATTGATTATCCAATGGCAATTCATCAGCTGCAACTGGGGTTATTGAAGCAGTAAAATTTAAAATATCGCCATTATTGACTGCTGGGGTTTGCATCGGTCCATTTACATTGAGTCTAATCACAATGCTTCTGTTTTCAAAAGGCATCAGGTTGACATAATTCCACGTAAGTGAATTTACTGCTAAGGCATCAGCAATCGGCTCTGCCGAAATAAAATCAGTCCTAGCATCATCAAACAATACGTTTACAGCTCCAGATACCATTTGATTGCCTTTATTTTTATAAACTACTTTGTAGGTAGCATCAAAGCCTGGACGAGCTGGTTCCAAAGGTGCAAAGACCACCTCTATATCTTGATGCGTGCCAACTGCTGCAATGCAAAAATTTTGTGTTGCAATGTTATTATCACCTGTAAAGGTGAAAGTTGATGATGCTGGTGAGAAATCAAACCACGCTGGATTTTCGATATTTGGCGTTATTACAAAAGTACCTGCGTCTGTATAAAAGCTATAAGTTCCGTTGATGTTTGTAACTGTTGATCCAGTTTCGATTCCATCGTTTATGTCAAGTCGGATAAATGGATTTACTTCATCGGCCACATCACATCCATCATTATTGAAATCAAAAACAGTTATTCCCGTTATGTTATTGTTGTCTCCTCCAGGTGTGAAAGAACAATAGGTATTGCAAACCGTAGTGTCCATGCCCCAATTGTTCAATTGGGTTTGAATGCTTTCAATTTGTGAAGAATCAGCACAAATATAAGCCAGGTCTGGGTTTCCAGAATAACTTAAATCTTGTTCATCTTTCCCATTTTTTATAAATAACGTTGTGAGTTGATTGTTATTGCAATTCAAAACATCCAAAAACCTTGCGTTATTTACATCCAAGGTCGTGAGTAAATTATCAGAGCAAAACAAAAAACCAAGGTTATTCAAATTGCTTACGTTTAAAACCGTACTTTGAGTTCCTGACAATCCTAAAAGTTGTAAGTTGGTTAAATTGTTTACATCTAAATTCGAAATCAAATTATTAGAATAGTCCAATTGGAACAAATTGGTATGGTTGCTTACATCTAAACTTGTAAGTTGATTATTGCCACAAAGCAATTGCCTTAAATTGTTGAGCCAGAAAATATTCAAATTTTCTAGTAAATTATAACCGCAATTCAATGATTCAAGATTAGGCGAATTGAATAGTTCTAAACTTGGAATTTGATTAATACTACAATCTAAAAAAATTAAATTTGATAACGTGCTTACTTCCAAAGCAGTAAGTTGATTTGAACTACAGTTTAAAGATTCAAGATTAGCCAAACCACTTACATCTAAACTAGTCAAATTGTTTGAAGAACAGTTCAATGATCTTAGATTGGTTGACAAGCCACTTATATTTGAAAGCGTTAGCTGATTGTGGGAATAATCGAGATGAGTAAGATTGTTCAAACCGCTCAGATTTAATGTTGTGAGTTGATTATTGGTACAATACAAATCCGTGAGACTGGTTAAATTAAGTACATTTAAAGTCACGAGTTGGTTGTAGGAACAGTTTAAAGTTATAAGACTAGGCAAATCAACCAGATTCAAATTAGCCAATTGATTGTAGGTATAATCCAATACTTTAAGATTAATCAGGCCTGTCAAGTCCAAATTTGTAATATGGTTATGAGAACAATGCAAATCGGTAAGATTAACCAAGTTACTCACATTAAGGCTGGTGAGTTGCTGATAATTACAACTCAATTTCTTCAGATTGGTCAAACCGTTTACGTTCAAAGAAGCAAGCTGTCCAAAATTATTGGATATCCCATCACAATATAATTCCTCCAAGTTAACCAAACCCGCAAGATTTAGAGTTGTTAGCAGGCTAAATGCACAATATATTTTTTTCAAATTGGTTGACCCGCTAACATTTAAAGCAGTCAAATGACCCGTCAGTTGTCCATCAACAACATAACCACCTCCGCATGTCAACTCCGTCAAATTGGTCATATTTGAAACATTCAAACTGGAAATTGGATTGGTATCGCAAACCAATTTTTGCAGATTGGGCAAGTTGCTTACATTTAAATTTGTAATTTGATTTCTGGCGCAGTTTAGTTCTGTCAAACTGGTCAGTCCATTTAAATTCAAAGAAGTTAGGACCCCATTATTGCATTCCAATTTTTGCAGATTGGGCAAACCGCTCAGGCTTAAAGTGGTCAGTTGTCCTAACGGAACTGCATTGCTGCTAACATTACCTATCACTTTAAATTGTTGCAGATTAGGTAAATTTTGTAACGTTACACTCGTAAGCTCATTGTTGTTTCCACAATCTAAATTTGCTAAATTGGGAAGTCCATTCAAGCTAAAAGTGACGAACTTATTATACGAGCAAGATAAGTCCGTAAGGTTTGCAAGTCCGTTAACATTCAAGCTGGTAAGTTCGTTTCCGCTGCAGTACAATTCGCTCAAGGCGGTCAAGCTGCTTACATTTAATGACGTAAGTTTATTATTTTCACAATTCAATTTGACAAGATTGGGGAAACCATTCAGATTGGTAAGCTGGTTTGCAGAGCAATTCAAATCAGTAAGCGCTGTAAGTCCATTGGCGGTTAAAATACTAAGATTATTAAAGGCGCAGTCCAGTTTGACAAGACCAGGAAGCTCATTAAGATTCATACTGGTCGTAAATCCATTTCCAGAATACAGAATTTCAGCAAGGTTGGGAAGCCCGCTAACATTAAAACTAACAATTGATGTACCCAGGCAGTTTAGCTTGGTCAGATTAGTTAAACTATTAATATTCAAAGTCGTAATATTCGGCAAGCTGTAGCACGATAAACTGGTCAAATCAGTTGCTCCATCTACATTTAACGTGGAGAGAATTTGCATATTAAGGCAGGTTAATGACTTAAGATTGGTCAGGCCACTAACGTCAAGCATTGTTATGAGAGATGAAGTGATTCTCAATGATTCAAGATTGCTGAAGCCATCAATACCTGTGACGTTGAATATCAACAATTGGGAAATTGCCAAAAATTTGACTTGCTGTGCTTCGCTTTCTTGGATTTCTCCATCATTATTGGCATCAATCTTAATCCATTGATCACTAAAATTCATTGCTTTTTGCTCTGTCGGACTAGCTGTCAATAGTTCCGCCTTAAAATTAGCATCTGGGAAATCGATGATCTGTGCGTTTGCAAACCCGAAAGTCAACAACAATAAGAGTACTATTTTTTTCATTTTTTGGTGTTTTTTTAATTGCTGAACTAATTTCTTATAAAGATAATCCGCCATTTTTGATCAATTTGGGGTAAATGAGTATTCGCGGATTTTAAATTAGAATTCGTTTTTAGCCATCAGTAATTAAAATCATATTTGTGCTTTCTAAAAAAAAGCAGGCAATTACATCTGTGAATTGCCTGCCTCATAAAACTTATTTCTTGATTATTTTTTCAACCTTGATTCCCTTGTCAGAATGTATCTTGAAGAAATATACCCCGTTGGATTTATCCGAAATATCAATGCTTGTTTTAGCATCATTTGCCAAATGGGTCATCAACAATCTTCCTTGGATATCATAAACCTGGACTGAATTGATCACGGAACGGGCTTCTATGTTCACTAGGTTTCGACTCGGATTAGGATAGGCTGTTATTGAATTGTCCAACAAATGTTCCTCTACTGCAAGATCTTGGAAAGTGGTGTTGGCCTCATTGGTAAGAATCGGAAAATTGTAATCAAAGAAAATATTGGCTTTCTTGGTTACCGTTTCCCCCACATTTAGTGATGATTTTGATTTTACTTTCAATAGGATATTTCCATGTCCGTTTGTTTCCAAATCAATGTTCTTGAAGATAAATTCAGCCACATTATTGTTGATTCTTGCTTCAACTGGGTGTGAACCATTTAAAATCTGCAAGCTAGGAACATCGTATTTCGTTGCATCAATTTCCACTTTTACCACAACGTTTTCTGCTGGAGCGGTTCCGGTATTTTCAAAATTTACAATATAATGCAGGTAATTTCCAATTGCTGATGGAGCTTCACTTTCTCCTTCCAGACAAATAATATCATTTGGATCAAAAGAACCCACAACGGTCTGAAAGTATGAAAACACAATCTCATTTCCATTTACTGGATTCGTACCGACATTGAAGATCAATTCATCTCCATTATTAACCGGCGGCGTTTCCATTGGTCCGTTTACATTCAGGATTACATTGATGCTTCTCGATTCAAAGGGTTGTAAATCTGCATAATTCCAAGTCAATAATCCTGTAGCTTCCGCAGATGTGGGCACACTCGTACTTACCAAATCCAAAACCGCATCCTGGTAGTAAAAATAAACCTGACCTGAAAGAATTTGATTTCCTGTATTCTTGTAAACAATTTTATATTCGGCATCAAAACCTGGTCGGGCAGGAATAACAGGCGCTACCACTATTTCAGCATTTGGCACTACTCCATTTGCCGTGATACAGAAATTATTTGTTGAAATTGAATTATCTACTATTGGAAAGTTAACTATTGCATTAACTGGGGAAACCGTAAAATAAGACGGATTTTCAAGCTGAGGCGTTACGGCAAAAATTCCTTCCTGGGTATAAAAAGTATAGTTTCCCGATTCATCAGCAAAACTTGAACCTTGTTGCGTTCCACCGTTTATATTCATTTTAATGAAAGGCTGGGCATCAGTATCATCACAACCATTGTTGTCAAAATCAAATAGTACTGAACCAGTTATAGTGTTGTAATTTCCTCCAGGTGTAAAATCGCAGTAGGAAGTCACACTAAGATTTGGATTGAAATCTCCCTGCATGATAATTGAAGCATATAACTGTTCGACATCTTCTTCATTTGTACAGATTGCTATCAGGTTGGGACATGATGTAACGCTAATAGAGCTATCAGGTGTACCGTCTTTTATATTCAAATAAACAAGATCTGGATTTTCAGAAACACTGAATTCTCCAACGTTAGAATTATTGGAAGCATCTATCGCTGTTAGGTTTGTATTCGAGAAAGCCAGGATGTTTAAATTAACGAGATTGCTTACGTCCATCGTAGTTTGGAGTCCTCCATAAAAATATAAACTTGTAAGATTTACAAGATTATTTACTTCAACCGGATTCAATCCGCTATTCCCAAATGAAAGACCGGCCAAATTGACAAGATTATCGATCGATAAATTTGTCAATAGATTGTTGGCACAGTCCAAGCCTGTCAAGTTTGTCAAGTTATTTACATTTAATTGCGTAAGTAAATTATTTGTACAATCCAGATGTACCAGATTTACCATCCCTGCAACATCAAGACTTGTCAGTTGATTGCTTCCAACTGATAAATACTGCAAGCTGTCCAGATTTGAAAGATCTAAAGTTGTCAATTGATTATTGCTCAACATTAAAGTCTCAAGGTTTACGGAATCATTCAAATTTGCAGTTGCAACAGCACAATTATAGCCCGCAAGATGTTCCAGATTCACCAAGCCTGAGGTACTCAAACTCGTCAAGGGATTAAAATCTACTTCAAGCCATTTTAGATTTGTAAAATATTCCAATCCCGTCAAGTCGGCAATTCCAGCATTCCTCACGCTCAGCGAATACACCAGCAGTGCTTCGCTTTCCTCTATTTCGCCATTCGTATTTATATCAACAACTATTGGATTGCCTGAAGCATTCCTGGCTATCATATCAAAGGGAGATGTACTCGAACTTAAAAGTTTCGCTTTAAAATTGGCATCGGGGATATTTATACTATCTGTTGAATTCACTACTACCGTAAAACAATTAGGCAAAGTCGTAGTACACAATCCAGAACTGACCTGTGTTATGCAAATTGTTGCGTAAGCAGCAAAACTTGGCAACGCTAATGTAATAGTTCCTGAATTATCCAACACGACAACTTGCTGATTTTCTGATCCTGATCCTGAATCGATAGTATAAGTAACTGTTGCATTTGGAGTTCCTGTTATTGTTACAGCTGCCATTTCGCCAGATTCAATAGCACTACTTCCCGAAATAATTGCAACAGCTGATGGATTGATTGTTACCACAGCACTATCTTCATAACTGCATCCTGTTGCAATATCCGTAACAATTAGTTTATAATCGCCCCCATTTGTTACTGAAAAAATACTACTGTTTGCACCTGGAATAGCTGAACTGTTAAAAAACCACTGAAAGAGGTAAAGACCGTCATTGAATCCCGAATTCAAAACCTCCATTGATCCTTCACAAATCGAAACATCATTAATACTAAAAACAGGGGGAGCATTTACCAGTAACTCAAATGTTGCAATCTCAAAATTTGTCGGATCTGCAATTTCTTGTACCCTTACATAAATTATTTCCGGACTTGTACTATTCACATAATTCATGGGAAACTCAATGGCCCCCATCTCAGTTTGCGCTCCACCTAGACTGTTATAAAAACCAATTGAATATTCTGATGGATTCAATCCGTTCAGGATTTCAGCTTCGATTGCAGTAAGATCGAAAGTTTCAACACCATCATCTTCATTATCGCAAATGGATAAATCACTTGGCTGAACGATTGCAATTTGAGCATAAAAGCTAGAGGTAGCCAATAACAATAAGAGTACTAGTTTTTTCATATGGTAGGGTATTAATGAATGCTAATTCTGCATAAAGATAATTTTCATTTATCATCAATTGTGTCTCAATGAGTATTTGACGGTTTTCAATTAGAATTTATCTAGATCGTCTTCAACAATTCCTGTAAACGTTCCTTTTTACGTTGCGAAATTGGCAGGTTTGAATTATCCGCCATCACCACATAACCGCCGTCCTTCTTGATATAGGATTTCAGATAGGACAGATTGATCAAATGCGACTGGTGGATCCTCTCAAATCCGTGCTCCGTCAGCATTTCCTCATACTCTTTCAAGGTTTTCGAAATCATAATCGGCTTGCTGTTCTTGATGTAGAACTTCGTGTAATTGTCCTCGCTCTCGCAACGGATGATATCGCTGATTTCAAAAAGATGAATCCCATCGGAAGTGGAAAGCGCAATCCTCTTGAAATTATCCACTTTTCTTCGGATGTTTTCCAACAGCAAATCGATATGCGCATAGCCATCATTCTGCTTCAAGACGTTTTTTATCTTCTCCACCACTTTCTGTAATTCTTCAGGATCTACAGGCTTCAACAGAAAATCCAACGCACTGAAACGAAAAGCCTTTATGGCATACTGCTCGTGCGCCGTAATAAAAACAATATGCGAAGACGATTTTCCGTTTTTCAACGCAAGTTGCTCCAGGATATCAAATCCTGTCCCATCCCCTAGCTGGATATCCAGGAAAACGACCTGCGGTTTGAATTTATCAATGGCTTCAATCCCTGTTTTCACAGAATCTGCTTCACCAAGTATATGGATTTCTGGAGCATAACGTGCCAGAAGTCCTTTCATCCCATTGCGTAAATTCTCGTCGTCGTCTATTAGTAAAGCTGTAATCATATTGCTGTTTATCTATTGGAATCTTTTAATCTATTTTATATACTGGACCGGTAATTTCAAGACTACAATAGTACCGATAATCTCGCCATTCGGAGCCGTACGTTCCTCAATTTCGACATGGGATGTTTTTGCGGTAATGGCTTCCATCATTTCCAATCGTTTTCGCGTTATGTCCAGCGCCATCGATTTATGTACCGATACCAGATTTTCCTTCAATTCCCTTGATTTGTTAAACCCGATTCCATTGTCAATGATCTTGCAGACCAGGCTTTGGTCTTCAATTGAAAAATCGATGTCGATATATCCCTTTTCTTTTTTCGGAATCAAACCATGGATGATCGCATTTTCCACAAAAGGTTGCAACAACAGCGGTGGCAAGGCCATATCATCTTCAAGTTCGCTGCTTTTGGTGATGTTGAATTCAAATTTCTTATTGAAGCGGAGCTGTTCCAATTCCAGATAATTCTGAAGGCTTTCGATTTCCTTGTCCACCGGGATAAGCGATTCCTTCGAATATTCCAGGGTCAATCGCATCAATTTGGAAAATTTTGAAAGGTATTTTATGGCCGAATCCGTTCCGTTCTGCACAATAAAACTCGAGATCGATCCCAGGCAGTTGAAAACAAAATGAGGATTCATCTGCAAGTGCAATGCCTTTTGTTCGTATTCTGCCAATTCCTTCTGCAGGGTAAGTGTCTTCTTCAGTTGCAAACGGTTGTAGAACAAGAATACGATTCCAACAACCAATAGCAGGGACAGGATTACAAACCCTATCTGTTGCTGGTGCCTTTTGGATTGCTCGCTATAAATAAGCTCCTTCTTTTCCTGTTCCTTCTTTTGAAGCGCTTCCTTCTTGTCAAACTCAAAATTCATCTCCGCCCTCACACTGTTCCGGATGCTTTCATTATTGCTTACACTGTCTTTCGCAATCGTAAACATCTTATAATGCGCCAAAGCCTCCGAAGGTCGGTTTAACTTGTCATAAATCTCACTTAATCGTTGCTCTGTATTCTTCACCTGCTCCATCACATTCAGTTCCTTGGCCAAAGCAAGTGCTCTATTGGTCGCAACCAAAGCCTCTTCATACTTTTTTTGCTCCAGATAAACCTCCCCCATATAATAGTAGGAATCCGAGATGCCGAATTTATTCCCGATGTCACCAAAAACAGCCAATGCCTTGTCGTAGTTGGCCAAAGCTTCTTTGGCATTTCCAGTTTCTTTATAATACAATCCCAGATTATTGTACAGCTCTCCCAATCCTACCTGGTTCGGGAATTCCTCGAAAAGCTGTCTTGCTTTCGTGTAATATTCCAATGCTTTTGCATAATTATTTTGATGCAGGTAGATATTTCCGATGTTGGTGGTCGTGATGCCAACCGTTTCGTCTTTTATTCTCTCTTGGATCTTCAAGCATTTTATATAATAATTCAAAGCCTTGAAATCTTCCCCCTGCGCTTTATAAACAATTCCAATATTATTATAAACCCTAGCACATCGGGACAAATCATTACTTTCTTCATAAATCTTTACAGCTTTAAGATGATATTGCAAGGCCTTCGTATAACTGCTTTGTTCCGAGAAAACGATTCCAATGCTTCCATAAGCACGTGCCAATCCGTTCTTGATTTCTTCTTTATGATCTGATGAATTGCTTTCGAGTTCTTTTTCAAATACCGTTTGGGCATTGCTGAAATTCCTGAGTGCTTCAGGATAATTCCCCAAGATGACATTTCCGTTTCCGATGTTCAGATAGGAAGTTCCTTCTGCCAATTTGTATTTTATTTTTTTGGATAATTGCAAAGCCTTGTTTGCATGTTCGAAAACCAGCCTGGGATCGGTTGACTGGTATTCAACAGCAATTGTATTAAGCAATTGTGCCCTGTCGATATCATTTTTGGAATTGGCCAAGGCAGACTTGAGACTGTCCATCCCTATATCTTGGGTGAAAGCCAACACTGAAAAGAGTCCGAAGAATAGTAAAAGAAGAAGGGTACGTTTTCTCATAGCCGAAAATAACTGCAGATTGCTGCAAACAAAAATAGCATTTACTTTCCACAAAGGATCAGCCAATTAGAATTTGAATGGTTTGGTCGAGAATTTGAACAGAAAACCAAAATAAAACTTTTTGTATAATATATCTTAAACTTCAATAATTTATCGCATTCACAATAATTATTCATAGATTTACCAACGATTTAACTAACCTCTTAACTAAACCTTTTAAAAATGAAGAAAATATCTACCCGGTTATTGACTTTTTTTGCCACTTTCCTGTTGATTGTTTCCTGTAGCAAGGAAGACGACGCTGTGGGCATCAATGCGATTGTCTTGTCGGCAACAGCCACAACAGTTCAAGTTGGCGACACGACTACTTTGAGCGTGCTTTCAAATACCAATGTTGACCTGACACCAACTGCAACATTCTATGTGAATGACACTCAAATAACGACCAATACCTTCTCGCCACAAGCAGCGGGAGAATATAAAGTGATTGCGAAATACATCGTCAACGACCAAACCTTGGTCAGTAACGAAATCACTATAAACGCTACTGCCGTTCCCATCACAGGAATCACCGTGACCGCTACTCCAGAGATTATTCAAATAGGACAGCATTTCACTCTAGGTGTCGTGGCAAGCAATATGGCACAATTGACAACAGGTGTTACTTATTTCGTGAATGATACTGCTATTGAGTCGAACATCTTCACACCAACTGCAACCGGAACATATGTGGTAAAGGCTACTTTTGACAATAATGGTCAACTATTGACTTCTACTCCGATTACAGTTACCGTAACTCCTGTAATAACCGAGGTTACCATTTTCAATAAAGTTGTTTTTTACGATGGTTATGCAGCTACCGTAAACCAACCTGTTCCAGCTGGGACAATCCGCAAGAGCAATGCCTCGTACGTTACCAAACTGACACCTGCCCAGATCGAATCGCTTAGCAACAAGCTGAAGCTTAAAGTTACGATCGGTGCCTTGTGTGACAACTATGACAGGATCGGTGGTGTCTTTGTAAACATGGTTGATAAAGGAGCACCTTTTACTGTAGATAATGTTACCAAACGTCTTGAAGTGGGCCGTTTCATCACGCCGTTTATGAACAAGAATATAGCCCCAACACAGGTGGATTATATTTTCGATACCGATAATCTGGCCTTGCTATTCAACGATCCTGCAATCAATGATCTGTATGATTTCTGGATCGAGCTGAATGTTTTCGGAGTACCTTATGCAGCCAACGAGCAAGTTGCCGGATGTGCAGGAAGAAATGACGTTTTTGAAGGAACCTTGAAGTTTATTTCTACAGATGAAAGCTATGAACACACCAACCAGCTTTTTGTTCCGATTGTTACCTATACGGAACTGAAGAAATACGATCCAGCTGGAACGGATATCGTTGGACAGACCGTTAGAACCTATAATTTCAACGTTCCTTCTAACATAACAAATGCAAAGTTATATGTTATCACGTCCAATCATGGAGCAAATACCAATGGCGAGGAATACAACAGAAGGGAACATTTTATTTATTTTGACAATGCACTGGTTGACAACTATATTCCTGGCGGAAAATCGTGCGAACCTTTCAGGATGTACAATACACAACCGAATGGAATCTACGGGAACTCTCCAAGATCACTGGCTACTTGGCTTTCGTTCAACAACTGGTGTCCGGGTGACATTATTCCGATCCGTGCCTATGATTTGCCTAACCTGAACCAGGGCAATCACTCTTTCAAGATAGAAGTTCCTGATGCAGTGTTTGCAAACAACGAAGGATACTTTCCTGTTTCGGTTTACATCCAGGGAGATTTGTAATTCTTTTTAATCATACAGATAAAAGGCCGATATGTTCATTCGTATCGGCCTTTTATTTTTCATACAACCTTCAATCTGTACCAATTTCACAAGTAAAAACTTAACATTGGACAATCCCTTTAAAGCGTACCTTTGTTTACGATAAGTTTACAATTCAATAGCATTGAAAGCGAATACCTATCCAAATAACATTTAAAGGCATACAAATGAGAAAAGCAACCACTCCCCCTTCTGAAGCAATTGAAGAAAACAAAACGGAGACTATCGGAAACAACATTCACGAAACTCTGGCTCCAGAAGAAATAAAACCAGAAGAAATAAAAGAAGAAACTCCTGCAGAAGAGGTAGAAGAAATCAAAATAGACACGCCAACAGAAGAAGTAAAATTAAGCGAAGAGCCTTTGCAAGAAGACTCCAACACGGAAGTCAAAATCCCTAAAAGAAAAATGAAAATGAAAAAAGACGACAAGGCAAAGGAGAAAGCGAAGAAAGAAAAAGCTAAAAAACTCAAAGCCAAGCAAAAGGAAAAGCAGAAAGAAAAAGCGAAAAAAGCCAAGGCCAAACAAAAGGAAAAAGCGAAAGAGAAAGCAAAAAAAGAAAAGGCCAAGGAAAAAGCAAAGAAGGCGAAAGCGAAAAGCAAAGCCAAGAAAAAATCGAACAAAAAGAAGAAATAATACTAAAGCCGCTGCAGTCCGCATCGGCTTTTTTCGTTTAATAGTATTATTTTTGAATATTAAATTCTTTAAAGATGCACATACAACAAGCAACCACGGCAGATATTGAGTTCATCCTGAGCATTATTGAGGAAGCGAGAAGCATTATGCGAGAAAACGGAAACACCACACAATGGACGAATGGCTATCCATCACGGGAAACCATATTGGAAGACGTCACCAATGAACATGCTTTTGTTTGCATTGCTGATAATGGAGTGGTGGGTTATTTTTGTTTTATGCAAGGTGAAAATCCCGACCCAAATTATACCGCTATAGAGGGAAATTGGCTCAACAACAAACCCTATGGCGTAATACACAGATTGGCTTCGGGCAGAAGAATCAAGGGAATTGCCCAGAAAGCATTTGATTTTGCCTTTACAAGAACCAATAACATACGTGTGGACACACATCTTGACAATCTTCCGATGCAAAACTTCTTGAAGAAAATAGGTTTTGAATATTGCGGAATTATCTATGTTGGTGATGGAACGCCAAGGGATGCTTTTCAGAAAGTCATTTGATCATTTTGTTAGTCCATCTTGCAAATTATTTTTTCTAACTGCCCATTCCATTCCTGTTTCTATTAAAAACCCAAACCCTTGCATCTTGGTCCTCAATCCACATTTTCATTATCTTTAAACCCTGATGTCGGGTAAATGTCGGGACAATTGCCACTCAAATGTTTGTCCTAAAAAAAGATGGTTTGTAGTATTGCCTTAAAATTAAAAACTACCATTATGAAACAACCCGAATTAGGTAAGATTATAACAGGCTTACGAAAAGAAAAAGGACTGACCCAAGAGGAATTGGTCGAAAAATGCAATATTAGCGTTCGAACCATACAGCGGATTGAAGCTGGAGAAGTAACCCCGAGAAGCTATACTGTAAAAACCATCCTTTCTGCCTTGGACTATAATTTGGAAAAGATGAAGGAAGATTTTTCTGAAGAAGAAATGCCTGCCCACACAATTTCCCAAAACGGAATGAAATTGCTATCCTTGGCCTTCTATATGGGTATCATATATTTCGTTGTTGGTTTTGTAGAATTCTACATTGATGCCGATTTGGGGTTTATGCATACAACGACCGCTTCAAGTGAGTTGTATGTCGGAATAAAAGCCATCTCTTTTATCACGATGCTATTCTTCTATACAGGATTTGCCATTAGCGGTGCAGTTTTCAAGAATTATTTACTGCAAGTGAGTTCCGTCCTTATTATCGTCGTCTTTGGGGTATCTTATATCCATGATGTTTTCTGCTGGTTTTCACCTTCAGAATCGGAGGAATATTTCACAATTATATTCTCCATTGTCATCGGCTGTGCATTTGTATTAAATGGGATTGGAGTATATCGCCTCAAAAAACACATCAATATGAACCTCTCAGTCATTACCGCAATATTTCTTATTTTCATAGGCAGCACATTGATAACCGTATTGCTTTTCATCATTGGATTTTTGGCGTTAATTCCTGCCTCCATCCTACAGCTAATTTTAATTTATAGGATCCGCCAATTATTAGGCAGAACATAAAAATAAAACGCCCGGATGTTCATCCGGGCGTTTCTATAAATAAAGCTAAAATGCTTATTTCTTCTTGATCTTGAAAGCATTTTCTCCAGGAAAGTAAGCCGTGCTTCCCAATTCCTCTTCAATACGCAACAATTGGTTGTATTTTGCCATACGGTCAGAACGTGAAGCTGATCCCGTCTTGATCTGGCCACAGTTCAACGCAACCGCCAAGTCAGCAATCGTATTGTCTTCCGTTTCTCCAGAACGGTGTGACATTACAGAAGTATATCCTGCATTGTGTGCCATATTTACCGCTGCAATTGTTTCAGTCAAAGTACCAATCTGGTTTACTTTTACCAAGATTGAATTGGCAATTCCTTTATCTATTCCAGTTTTCAAACGCTGTACGTTCGTCACGAACAAATCATCACCTACCAACTGCACTTTGTCACCAATCAAGGTCGTAAGGTACTTCCATCCGTCCCAGTCGTCCTCATACATACCGTCTTCAATCGAGATGATTGGATATTTCTGGGCCAATTCTGCCAAATATTCCGCTTGTTCCTTGGAAGTCCTGATTTTCCCCCCTTCTCCTTCAAATTTCTTGTAATCGTAGTTTCCGTTTACATAAAATTCAGAAGCAGCACAGTCCAAGGCCACCATTACTTCATCACCAAATTTATAGCCGGCTTTCTCAACTGCTTTTTTGATAGAATCTAGAGCATCTTCAGTTCCACCCGCCAAGTTTGGTGCAAAACCACCCTCGTCTCCAACAGCAGTACTCAAACCTCTATCGTGTAATTCTTTTTTCAGGTTGTGGAAAATCTCAGTACCCATTTGCATCGCGTGGGAGAATGACTTTGCCTTGACCGGCATGATCATGAACTCTTGGAATGCAATCGGAGCATCAGAATGCGATCCACCGTTGATGATGTTCATCATAGGAACCGGCAACGTATTGCCAGAAACCCCACCAACGTATCTGTACAATGGCAATCCTAATTCAGCAGCAGCCGCTTTTGCAACCGCAAGCGAAACACCTAAAATCGCGTTAGCACCAAGGTTTGATTTGTTGTGAGTACCATCCAATTCAATCATCGTCTGATCGATAAGATTTTGCTCAAACACGGAAGTACCAACCAATTCCTCGGCAATTCTAAGGTTGACGTTTTCAACCGCTTTCAACACCCCTTTTCCAAGAAATGCCTTTCCACCGTCTCTCAACTCCACCGCTTCATGCTCTCCTGTAGATGCCCCAGAAGGTACAGCTGCTCTTCCAAGCACTCCGTTTTCTGTAACCACATCAACCTCTATAGTAGGATTTCCTCTTGAATCAAAAATTTGTCTAGCGTGAATTTTAATAATAATGCTCATTTTTCTTAGTTTTAATTATGAATTACACATTTATATCTACAAATATATTATAAGTTTAGCAATGATTTCAGGAAAAACTAGAATCTTATCAACTCAATCGTTTTAGTAAAATCAGGTTTTAAGAATTATCTGGAGCGGACCGCCCGGGTATTTTACAATCCATATTCCTGCTGCCCGGACTCGCTTCCGCCAATGCGTAGAGCTCAGACAATTCCAGCATCAGGGCTGGAGGAAAAACCATCTGCACTTTGGAAACTTTAAAAGAGTTCCAAATAAAAAACCTGCAGATCATCGACCTGCAGGCTTGGTATGTTATTTTATCCTTTCAATAAATTCATCAAACAAATAGCTTGAATCGTGTGGTCCCGGACTTGCTTCCGGGTGGTATTGCACGGAGAAACAATTCTTGCTCTTCATTCTCATTCCCGCCACGGTATCATCATTGATATGGATGTGCGTGATTTCGAAATCCGGATGCTGCTCCACACCTTCCCTGCTGACGGCAAAACCGTGGTTCTGGGAGGTGATTTCTCCTTTTCCTGTCAAGAGGTTCTTCACCGGATGATTGATCCCCCTGTGTCCGCCAAACATCTTGAAGGTAGAAATGCCATTGGCCAATCCGATGATCTGGTGCCCGAGGCAGATTCCAAAAAGGGCCTTGTCATTTGCCAGGATATCTTTTGCCACCTGGATCGCTCCATCCAAAGGTTCCGGATCACCAGGCCCGTTTGAAAGGAAATATCCATCTGGATTGAATTCTGCCAGATCATTGTACGTTGCATCATAAGGAAAAACCTTGATGTAGCAATCCCTCTTGGCAAAGTTGCGAAGGATGTTTTCCTTGATACCCAGATCAAGTGCGGAAATCTTATATTTAGCATTTTCATTTCCGTAGAAATAAGGCTGCTTTGTGGAAACCTTGGAGGCCAATTCAAGTCCTTTCATATCTGGAACTTCTGCAAGGGCTGCCTTTAATTCCTCGATGGATTTTCCGTCTGTTGAGATTACGGCGTTCATTGCCCCGTTGTCACGGATATAGGCTACAAGGGCTCTTGTATCGACATCCGAGATACAGATCAGGTTTTGTTTTTTGAAATAGTCTTCCAAGCTCTCCGAAGCATCCGGCCTGGAATAGTTGAAGCTGAAATTCTTGCAGACCAATCCTGATATCTTGATGGAATCCGATTCAACTTCCTTCTCGTTCACACCATAATTCCCAATATGCGGATTGGTGGTAATCATAATCTGACCGAAATAAGAAGGATCGGTAAAGATCTCCTGATAACCCGTCATTCCGGTGTTGAAGCAAACTTCCCCAAAGGTTGTTCCCTCGATTCCGATTGATTTTCCGTGAAAGATGGTTCCGTCACTTAGTAAAAGAATGGCTTTTTGTCGTGTTGTATATTTCATTCGTAGTAGTTGTTGTCTTGTATAGTTGTAGTTACGGTGTGCAAATTTAGTTGTTTCGTCCAAAGGTTGCAATTTTTAAAAGCCTAAAGTTTTAAAGTATTCCTATTGCCCGATCCTAGCCCCGATTGGAGTGGAAATCCTTTTCTTTTTTACAAAGAAAAGATTGCAGCGGAAAGCGGGAACAAGGCCCGCTAGAAATACCAGGCACTTTGCTTCAAAACAAAAAAAAAGGACAAACTAGTAAAAGTTTATCCTTGATTTTTATTGAATACTGAAATTCATTATTCAGCTGATTCAGTAGTTTCAGTTTCAGCAGCTGGAGCTTCTGGTGCTTTAGCTTCAGGAGCCGCCTCAGCAGTTTCCTTTTTAGCTTTACCACCACGACGGCTTTTTGCTTTCTTAACTTCTTTCTTACCACCGTTGTATAGTTCGTTGAAATCTACCAATTCGATCATTGCCATATCAGCATTATCTCCTAGACGATTTCCAACCTTGATGATACGTGTGTAACCACCTGGACGATCTCCTACTTTTGCTGCTACATCCCTGAACAAGTCAGTTACTGCATATTTGCTGCGCAAGTAAGCGAAAACGATACGACGGTTGTGAGTTGTATCTTCTTTTGATTTTGTTATAAGCGGCTCAACGAATTGTTTAAGCGCTTTTGCTTTAGCAACAGTAGTGTTGATACGTTTGTGCTCGATTAGAGAACAAGCCATATTAGACAACATAGCGGCTCTATGCCCTTTCTGTCTGCTTAAGTGATTGAATTTTTTTCCGTGTCTCATGACGTGTGTTTTTTAACTTCATCTTGCTTCAATCCTCTTTGGAGAGCAAAATATGAAGTAATTTATTCTTTATCTAATTTGTATTTTGCCAAATCCATTCCGAAGGTTAGATTCTTCACTGCAACAAGTTCATCAAGTTCAGTTAAAGATTTCTTACCGAAATTACGGAATTTCATCAGGTCATTTTTATTGAAAGATACTAGATCTCCAAGCGTATCAACTTCAGCCGCTTTCAAGCAATTTAATGCTCTAACTGATAAATCCATATCGACAAGCTTGGTTTTAAGCAATTGTCTCATATGCAATGATTCCTCATCGTACGATTCAGTTTGTGCGATTTCGTCTGCCTCAAGTGTAATTCTCTCATCAGAAAACAACATAAAGTGGTGGATCAGAACTTTTGCTGCTTCAGTAAGGGCATCTTTTGGATTGATTGAACCATCAGTCTTGATTTCAAAAACTAATTTTTCGTAATCTGTCTTTTGCTCTACACGGAAGTTTTCAATTGCATACTTCACATTCTTTACAGGAGTAAAGATTGAGTCCGTAAAAATTGTTCCAATCGCTGCATTTTGTTTTTTGTTTTCCTCTGCAGGAACGTAACCTCTACCTTTTTCGATAGTTAGTTCTATATTAAGGTTTACTTTACTGTCTAAATTACAGATAACTAGTTCTGGATTTAGCACTTGAAAACCTGAGATATATTTTTGAAAATCGCCAGCAGTAAGTTGGTCTTTACCAGATACAGATATTGTAACTGATTCGTTATCGATATCTTCAATTTGACGTTTGAAACGTACTTGCTTAAGATTAAGGATAATTTCTGTAACGTCTTCAACAACTCCTGAGATAGTAGAAAATTCGTGGTCTACACCTTCAATTCTAACAGATGTAATTGCATATCCTTCTAAAGCAGATAGCAAAACTCTTCTAAGTGCATTACCAACAGTCAATCCGTAACCAGGTTCCAAAGGTCTGAATTCAAATTTACCTTCAAAATCGGTTGAATCGATCATGATAACTTTATCGGGCTTCTGAAAATTAAATATTGCCATAATTTCGACTAAGTCAATTATTATTTGTTGTACAATTCGACGATTAATTGTTCTTTAATGTTTTCTGGAATTTGCAATCTTGCAGGAACAGAAACAAAAGTACCTTGTTTGGTATCGTTATTCCAAGTAATCCATTCGTAAACATGACTAGAATTTGATAAAGAACGTTCGATAGCTTCTAAAGATTTAGATTTTTCACGAACAGCAACAACGTCACCTGGTTTCAAGTGATAGGAAGGAATGTTTACGATTTCTCCATTAACGGTAACGTGTCTGTGAGATACGATTTGACGAGCACCTCTTCTAGATGGAGCAATCCCCATTCTGAATACTACGTTGTCAAGTCTTGCTTCACATAATTGTAATAAGATTTCACCAGTAACTCCTTTGGAAGCTGATGCCTTTTCAAAAAGGTTTCTGAATTGTTTTTCTAAAATTCCGTAAGAATATTTAGCTTTTTGCTTTTCCATCAACTGGACAGCGTATTCAGATTTCTTACCTCTTTTTTTAGCCATCCCGTGTTGTCCAGGAGGGTAATTTCTTTTTTCGAAAGATTTGTCATCTCCGAAGATCGCTTCACCGAATTTACGAGCGATTCTTGTACTAGGACCAGTATATCTTGCCATTTCTTAAAAATTAAATTAAGGTAGAGATTATGAATTCAGGTCATATCCTCCGATAATCTTGACCTACCTTTTGATTATACTATAAAATACTTGTTGTTAAACTCTACGTCTCTTTGGAGGACGACATCCATTGTGAGGCATTGGAGTTACGTCAATGATTTCTGTAACTTCAATTCCACCGTTATGCAAAGAACGGATTGCAGACTCACGTCCGTTTCCTGGTCCTTTCACATATACTTTCACTTTTTTCAATCCAGCCTCTAAAGCCACTTTACTGCAATCTTCTGCTGCCATTTGAGCTGCATACGGAGTGTTCTTTTTAGAACCTCTGAAACCCATTTTACCTGCAGAAGACCAAGAAATAACTTCACCTTTTTTGTTTGTCAAAGAAATGATGATGTTGTTAAAAGTAGCACTAATATGAGCTTCACCTGTTGATTCAACGATAACTTTACGCTTTTTTACACTTGCTTTAGCCATACTACTTATTATTTAGTTGCTTTTTTCTTGTTAGCAACAGTTTTTCTTTTACCTTTTCTAGTTCTAGAGTTGTTCTTAGTTCTTTGTCCTCTTAATGGAAGACCAGATCTGTGACGGATTCCTCTATAACATCCGATATCCATCAAACGTTTGATGTTCAATGAAACTTCTGAACGTAGTTCACCTTCAATCTTAAAGAATGATACGGCTTCACGAATTCCTCCGATTTCGTCGTCATTCCAATCTTGAACTTTTTTATCTTGGCTTACCTGAGCTTTTTCTAAAATCTCAATAGCTCTACTTCTTCCTATTCCGAAGATATAAGTCAAAGCGATAACTCCTCTTTTGTTTTTCGGGATGTCTACCCCTGCTATTCTTGCCATAATTATCCTTGTCTTTGTTTAAATCTAGGATTCTTTTTGTTGATCACGTATAATCTGCCTTTTCTTCGTACAATCTTGCACTCGGCACTTCTCTTTTTTACTGAAGCTCTAACTTTCATATCCTTTAATATCTATAAGTAATTCTTGCTTTTGACAAATCGTAAGGGCTCATTTCCAGTTTCACTTTATCACCTGGTAATAACTTGATGTAATGCATGCGCATCTTTCCAGAAATGTGTGCGATTACAATATGTCCATTCTCTAATTCTACACGGAACATTGCATTTGACAATGCTTCAATGATTGATCCGTCTTGTTCTATTGCTGATTGTTTAGCCATAAATTAAGCTACTGCTTTTCTGTTTTTACCACTTTTCATCAATCCATCATAATGTTTGTTCAACAAGTATGAATTGATTTGCTGTATTGTATCTATAGCAACTCCAACCATAATAATCAATGATGTACCACCAAAAAACATCGCCCAAGATTGCTGTACATTCATAATACTTACAAGAATTGCCGGGAACACGGCTATTAAAGCAAGAAATAAAGAACCTGGGAAAGTAATTAAAGACATCACCTTATCTAAAAAGTCAGATGTTTCAACTCCCGGTCTGATACCTGGAATAAATCCACCGCTTCTTTTTAAATCATCTGCCATTTTATTGGTAGGAACCGTGATTGCAGTATAAAAGTAAGTAAACACTACGATTAACGTTGCAAAAACAAAGTTGTACCAAAATCCGAACATATTACTGAAAGCTCCAGCAACTGACTGAGACGTTTCAGAATCTGACAATCCTGCAACAGCAGCCGGGATAAACATAATAGCTTGTGCAAAAATAATTGGCATTACACCAGATGCATTAAGCTTTAAAGGAATCCACTGTCTGTTACCATCTTGTTCAAATTCGCCTGAAACTGTTCTTCTTGCGTATTGAACTGGAATTTTTCTTACTGCCATTACTAAAAGGATACAGGCTATGATAACCAGTAACCAGATAATAATTTCAAGAACCAATAACATCGGACCACCATTATTGTTGGTAATCGTAGATGTAAATTCTTGAATGAAGGCTTGAGGAAGTCTGGCCAATATACCAACCATAATCAATAGTGATATACCGTTTCCAATTCCTTTATCAGTAATTTTCTCACCCAACCACATTGCAAAGATTGTCCCTGTAACCAAAATGGTAACAGAAGAGAACAAGAATGAAAATTGAGAAATCAATTCAGGGTTTGTTGAAGCAATGATGGCATTAGGAATAGTTCTGTAAAGGTTGTAAATATAACCTGGAGCTTGAACTAAAGTGATACCAATTGTTAACCAACGTGTAATCTGATTGATTTTTTTTCTACCACTTTCTCCGTCTTTTTGAAGTTTTTGCAAATAAGGAACCGCAATTCCCATAAGCTGAACAACAATAGATGCAGAAATATAAGGCATAATTCCCAAGGCAAAAACCGATGCTTGAGAAAAAGCACCACCAGTAAACATGTCTAGAATTGAACCAATTCCGTTTTCTGTTTGCCCAGCCAAATTTGCTAATTGTGTCGCATCAATACCTGGAAGAGTTACTTGAGCTCCAAAACGATAAACCAATAGCAGACCTAATGTAATCAGGATCCTGTTTTTCAGTTCTTCAATTTTCCAAACATTAATAAATGATTCAATAAATTTCTTCATCTTACTAGAAAAATTATAATGTTACAGCTTCTCCACCAGCAGCTTCGATAGCAGCTTTTGCAGTAGCAGTAAATTTGTGAGCAGTTACCTTTAATTTTGCTTTCAATTCTCCTCTACCTAAAATCTTAACGATTTCATTTTTGGTAGCCAAACGGTTTGTTACAAAAACTGACATATCTACAGTATCTGTAATTACTCCGTTATCAACTAATAATTGAAGCGTATCAAGATTAACACCCTCGTAGTTCTTACGATTGATGTTCGTGAAACCAAACTTAGGCACACGTCTTTGAAGTGGCATCTGCCCACCCTCAAAACCAATCTTTTTAGAATAACCAGAACGAGATTTTGCTCCTTTGTGACCTCTTGCAGAAGTACCACCTTTACCAGAACCTTCTCCTCTACCTAATCTTTTATTTTGATTGTGCGTAGAACCTTCAGCAGGTTGTAAGTTACTTAAATTCATAACTATAATTTGTTATTTAGCTTCTTCAACAGAAACTAAGTGTTTAACTTTGTTTATCATCCCAAGGATTGCAGGATTTGACTCGTGCTCTACAACTTGTCCCATTTTACGAAGACCTAAAGCTTCCAAACCTCTTTTTTGAGTAAGAGGACAGTTGATTTTACTTCTAACTTGTTTTACTAATAACTTAGCCATAATTTCCTTGAATTAACCTTTAAAAACTTTTTCTAAAGAAACTCCTCTTTGTTTTGCAACTGTATGAGCGCTTCTCATTTGAAGTAAAGCATCAAAAGTTGCTTTAACTACGTTGTGAGGATTTGATGATCCTTGAGATTTTGACAATACATCGTGAATACCTACTGATTCAAGAACTGAACGAACAGCTCCACCAGCAATAACTCCTGTACCATGAGAGGCAGGAATCAAGAATACACGCGCACCACCAAATTTACCTTTTTGTTCGTGAGGAACAGATTGACCATTCAAAGGAATCTTTACTAGATTTTTCTTTGCATCTTCTACTGCTTTCGCAATTGCTTCAGAAACATCTTTAGATTTTCCCAATCCATGTCCTACAACACCGTTCTCGTCTCCAACCACTACAATAGCAGAAAAACCGAAAGCTCTACCACCTTTTGTAACTTTAGTAACACGATTCACACTTACCAGACGATCTTTCAATTCAAGACCACTTGGTTTCACTAATTCTACATTTTTGTATTTAGACATAATATATTAGAATTTAAGTCCAGCTGCTCTCGCGCCTTCTGCTAATGATTGAATACGACCGTGATACAAGTATCCTCCTCTATCGAAAGTTACTGTTTCGATCCCAGCTTTTAACGCTTTTTCCGCAACTAGTTTTCCAACTGAAGATGCAACTTCAACGTTAGTACCTTTACCTACTTCTTTTTCTCTTGAAGATGCAGCCAATAAAGTTACTCCGTTCACATCATCAATAAGTTGTGCGTAGATTTCTTTATTGCTTCTGAATACAGAAAGTCTTGGCTTAGCAGCAGTACCGCTAACGATCTTTCTAATTCTGAATTTGATTCTCTGTCTTCTATCAGATTTTGTTAATGACATAATCTTATATTTTATTAAGCGGATTTACCTGCTTTTCTTCTTAATACTTCACCTACGAATTTAACACCTTTTCCTTTGTAAGGCTCTGGTTTGCGGAAACCTCTGATTTTCGCAGCTACAGCTCCCAACAATTGCTTGTCAAAAGAAGTTAATTTCACGATTGGATTCTTACCTTTTTCAGAAATTGTTTCCAATTTTACCTCGTCAGCAACTTCCAAAACGATGTTGTGAGAAAATCCTAAAGCCAAATCAAGTTTTTGTCCTTGATTAGAAGCTCTGTAACCTACTCCAACTAGTTCCAATTCTTTAGTAAAACCTTCAGATACACCGATAATCATATTATTGATTAAAGATCTGTATAATCCGTGTTTTGCTCTCTGGTCTTTATGATCAGATGATCTTTCAACTTGAACTTGATCACCTTCAACCGTTACAGTAACATCTGAATATTCCTGTGTAAGTTGACCTAATTTTCCTTTTACTGTAATTACTCCTTCTGCAACTGAAACAGTTACTCCGGCAGGAACTACAACGGGATTTTTACCTATTCTTGACATCTTTAGCTTTTTATTAGTATACGTAACAAATTACTTCACCACCAACATTGAGTTGTTTGGCTTGTTTTCCAGTCATCAAACCTTTTGATGTGGAAACAATTGCAATACCTAATCCATTAAGGATTCTTGGTAACTTGGAAGCACCTGCATACTTACGTAAACCTGGTTTACTAATTCTTTGGATATCTTTGATTACAGGCTCTTTTGTATCTTTATCATACTTCAAAGCAATTTTGATTGAACCCTGAACGGCGTTGTCCTCAAACTTGTAACTCAAGATATACCCCTGATCAAATAAGATCTTGGTAATCTCTTTTTTTAGATTAGATGCAGGAATTTCAACGACTTTGTGGTTTGCAGCCACAGCGTTTCTCACCCTTGTCAAATAATCCGCAATAGGATCTGTGTACATATAATTGAAATTGCGGTTTTGGTATTCGTACCGGACTCTCCGGCAGAACCTGAAACCATTAAACTCTACAAATTAATTAACAGATAGTTGTCCGTTGCCGACAAAAATCCGGCAAACATACAACTATCTGTTGAAATATCAAAATTGGAAAATAAATTTTACCAACTCGCTTTTTTAACTCCAGGAATTAATCCATTATTGGCCATTTCACGGAAAGTTACACGAGAAATACCGAATTGACGCATATACCCTCTTGGTCTTCCTGTTAATTTGCAACGATTGTGCATACGAACTGGTGAAGCATTTTTTGGTAATTTTTGTAAACCTTCGTAATCTCCAGCTTCCAATAAAGCTTTTCTTTTCTCAGCATACTTCGCTACCGTTTTAGCTCTTTTAACCTCACGGGCTTTCATTGATTCTTTAGCCATGTCTTAATTCTTTTTAAAAGGTAATCCTAATTCAGCCAATAATGACTTTGCTTCCTTGTCTGTTTGTGCAGAAGTAACAAAAGTAATATCCATTCCAGAGATCTTGTTCACTTTGTCAATGTCGATTTCAGGAAAGATAATTTGCTCCAGAACTCCCAAGTTATAGTTACCTCTTCCGTCAAAACCAGTAGCTTTGATACCACTGAAATCTCTAACACGTGGCAAGGCAGAAGTAATAAGTCTATCTAAAAACTCATACATTCTTTCTCCGCGCAAAGTAACTTTTGCACCAATCGGCATTCCTTTTCTCAATTTGAAAGACGCAACGTCTTTCTTAGAGATTGTAGAAACTGCTTTTTGTCCAGTAATCTTTGTCAACTCATCAACCGCATAGTCAATAAGCTTCTTGTCAGATACTGCTGCACCAACTCCACGGCTCAAAACGATTTTCTCCAATTTAGGAACTTGCATTACGTTTTTGTAACCGAACTCTTCTTTAAGAGCAGAGATCACTCTGTTCTTATATTCATCTTTTAGTCTAGGTGTATATGCCATCACTATAGTACTTGATTAGATTTTTTTGAAAATCTTACTTTCTTATCTCCTTCTACTCTAACTCCGGTTCTTGTAGTTTCCTTTGTTTTAGGATCTATAAGGGCGATGTTAGAAATTTGTATTGGAGCCTCTTTCTTAACGATTCCTCCTTGAGGGCTTTTTGCACTTGGTTTTGTATGTTTCGAAACCATGTTCACACCTTCAACAATCGCTTTGTTCTTCTCACGATCTACCTTTACAACTTTACCTTCAGCACCTTTATGGTCTCCAGCAATAACTCTAACGATATCTCCTGTTTTTATTTTTAGCTTTATCATCTTGCAAATAATTAAAGCACTTCTGGTGCTAATGATACAATTTTCATGAATTGTTTTTCACGAAGTTCTCTTGCTACCGGACCAAAAACACGAGTTCCTCTCATTTCCCCCGCAGCGTTCAAAAGAACACATGCATTGTCATCGAAACGGATATAAGAACCATCAGCTCTTCTCACTTCTTTTTTGGTACGTACCACAACTGCAGTTGAAACAGCTCCTTTTTTCACGTTTCCGTTTGGAGTTGCATCCTTAATAGATACTACAATCTTGTCACCAACAGAGGCATACCTTCTTTTGGTACCTCCTAAAACACGGATAGTTAAAACTTCTTTTGCTCCCGTGTTATCTGCTACTTTTAGTCTTGATTCCTGTTGTA